>Ga0209006_10000115_pt1 | contig 86425 bp, 61 predicted proteins | sample JacPin_JW_Ref_O2_FD_188567 | JGI IMG/M metagenome (GOLD analysis project Ga0209006, IMG submission 188567) | Forest soil microbial communities from Algoma, Ontario, Canada - Jack Pine, Ontario site 1_JW_Ref_O2 (SPAdes) (version 2) | ecosystem: Environmental > Terrestrial > Soil > Boreal... | reverse complement strand
AATCGAACCCTCGCCTCGACCTTGGCAAGGTCGCGTACTACCACTATACGAATCCCGCGCACGGCAAGATGTGCGACGTGTTTATTTATAGCATGGGGACTACATGCGGACAAGGCCTTGGCTCACGCGTGTTCGAGCAACCTCACCCGAGTCGTGGAACTGAACGTAGTTGGTGTGGCCACGAGGGCTGCCCGTTAGTCGACTTCCATAATGCGCGTGGATTTCACGACTGGGGACTTCTTCTGGCGCTCCGCGAATTTCTGCGCGCGTTCACGGTCGATATAGACGCGGGCGAATTTTTCGCCGTCCGCGTAATACACGGTGACCTGCCAGTGGTGGTGCTTCCGCCGGCGATCGCGCTTCATGCGGCTTGTCTTTTTCGGCGTCTTCTTTTTCAAGTTGGGCGGCCCCTTGGACGATGAGAGACTATGGCAACTTTAAAACCGCCGCGCAAGTAACAACTTAGGGGTTAACCCCGCGATACCGGGTGTCCCAATCCCGCGCTAACCAGCCCTACTGGCGTCCGTCGAAATAAGAGTCTGACGGCCAAAATTTCCGGACGACTGGAACTTTTCATGATGGTGGAGCGTAATAGTCTATGGAAGACAAAAGCAGGGCTGGGGGACGTGATGATGATGCGCTGGGAAAACGGCCTGCAGGTTGAGGACATACGAAACCATCCACAGGAGCTGGTCCGAGGGCTGGAAAGCTTGCTCTTGCGCGGGGCGAGTCTGACGCCCGACCCGAAGCACCCTGGTTTCTTCGAGATTCATAACGACGCACAGGTCTACTATGTTCACGTTGTGCCGAATAGCGACAAAGTCTTGCTTCTGGCTACGTGGATGAAACAGGAAGAATTAGCTGCGGTCTGTGGGCTGTCCTAGATTTTCGAGAATCCGAATCCTAGAATGCCAAATCGGCAGGCTTGATGTTGAGACTGTCCAAAATCTGCTTCTTCAATTTGTAAACCGTGGCGCCTTCGCTGTTTCGAGCGTACACAAAATCGCCTGCCTCTTTGGAAATATCAACGGTTAATTTCTTGCCGTCTTTCGCCGTTAAAGTTGTTTCGAAAGCTGGCTTTGCAAATCGCGAGGTGATGTCCGGAGTGGGATGGTCAATTATCTGCTCCGCGCGAGCTTGATCCAACGCGCTGAACAATTTTTCGAGCGAGGCCGATTTTCCTTTCTGGTCGGCGGGTTCGTCAAAGGTCCACTCTTCGTCGCTTTTCCGCGTGCAGATAATTGTTCCATTGGCGTCGTGAATTTCGACGTGGGTGATCGCCGCCGGATCGAACCGTGCGATCTTCTTATCTCGCAATTCCGGATAGGTTGACGATAGTTTCTTGTATAGATCCTGATTGATCCTGAAGATCGTGGGCCGGGACGTATCGCGCGCGAAATATTCGTCGCCATCTTTCTTGCCGATCTGAAGGGTTGAGTTTTTGCCTGCGCCTTCGACTTCGGTGAAAGTAATCGCGGGATTCGCAAGGCCGTAGCGAGCGAGATTCTGGGCGGCTTCGCTCTCCACGCTCACAAATTTGGCCGTGGAAATCGCGGCAATGATCGAATTCACAGCGTCCACGTCTGCCGGGCCGGCCGCCGGCTTCGAGAAATTCCAGCCGGCCTTGTCTTTGACCGCGGCAATCTCACCCGTGGCATTTTTCAAATCGAAGGAACGCGCGTCGTTGTTATTGATGTGCAAGACATTTTGATCGCGCAAAACCTGTAGCGGCTTATCGGAACTGATCAACAGCGATTCAGGCAGCAACGCGACATCTTTGCCGTGATCCACAACCGCGTACACCGAGGAGCCCAGAAAATCTTTTTTTCCCAGCTGCACGGAATGTTTCGCACCGTTCTTGAGCTGAAAATCAATTCCCACGGCAGGCGGGTCGAGCCCGTACACTTTCAGCCGGTCGGGCGCGCCCGGTTCAGTCTGGGATACGCGTGCGGCGGCAATCCCCTGAATGATGCCTTCCACCGATGCTTCGTCGGCGCCGGTTTGCAGCGGCTGGGTAATTTGCCAGATTCCACTACGCTTTTCGAATGTGATCGCTTGGGATTTCGGATCAGCTGGATACGAAATCGTGAGAGATTGGATTTCGTCCGGTTGAATGTTGAAGGCCAGTTTCGTCGAATCTTCAGAGGTCTTCGCGGCTTCCTTCTCGCCGCGCTTCCAGTCGAAATAATAGGCAGCCGCCCCAATGAGAATCGCCGCGATCAGAATAAATAGGGTTGATTTCTTCACGATTCGCTCTTAGCGGCGCTTCCACCAAATCATAATTCCGGCAAAAATCACTAGTCCCGGCAGGAAAATTAAATCGAGCCATTTCAAGGCACTGGCCTGGGCTTCGCTTAGATTGACCTGGCGGTTGGTCGCCGTTTTCGGACGAATCGAAATCAGATTTTCATCCGCAGCGAGCCAGTCAATCGCGTTGTAAAAAAGATCGCCGTTACGCAATTGGCTGATATACGGATTCATCGCGAATTGCGAATTGCCGATGACCACCAGGCGCGCGTTCTTTTCCTCTACCTTGCGACTCCCCGAAACACCGAGAGATAAGGGCCCCCGCGTATCGGTCTTTGGATCGAATGAGATTTTATTTCCCTTTGGCAAATTCGGTATGGTGAAACTTCGATCGGAGGTTTTCAGTAGATCAACCATTTCCGGAATCGACTTGCTTTTATCAGCGATGGACGCAGTGCGCGCCATTGGAAAGAAAGTCGCGGACCGTGTAAAACCCTTGGTAATCGGGCTATCACCAAAATCTGCCACGATCGGAATCGTCGGCCCCGCGCCGATTACTTGCCCCATGCCGCTGGCGTCAATCACGATGTTATTTCCCACCGCGACATTCCACGCCTGAAACAAATCGTCAAGTTTTGGTTCGGTGGTGGGGTCAATCATGACCAGCGCGCCGCCGGCAGCATCCAGATATTTTCCGAGCCATGCCGTTTCCTGGGGATAGTAGGACTGCTTGGGCCCGGCGATGACCAGCACCGCGCAATCCGCGGGCACGCCGCTTTCCGTGATCAGATTAACGGTCTTGGTTAGATAATTTTCTTTTTTCAGACCAGCATCCGCGTTGCTATAACCCTCCTGCGAGCTATCGCTGAGAGACTTTTCGCCGTGCCCGGTAACAAAGCAGACGGTTTTGACCTTGTCGCTGATGATTTTGAGAATTGCTCCGGTTACATCCTGTTCGGCGACTTCACCCTGCGCACCGGATTCGATGCGCGATTTGCGGTCGCCGGTGGCGATGAATACGTCGCCCATGCGGGTCGCGCCGTAATCCTGCGCGATTTCCGGCTTTTGCTGCGGGTCAACTGCCTGATACTTGAAATGCGGGCTGAGGGTCTTGTATTCAGCCATCAGGTCGTCGAACGTCACATCCGGAGTCTTGGCGAAGCGAACAATGTTGACGTCTTTCTGCAGTCCGGAAACGATCTGGCGAGTTTGATCGGAAAGCGTGTAGAGCTTTTCGGTGGTCAGATCGAAACGCTTGTGATGGCGGTACCCAACAAAATTCGCTACGGCGAGAATCGCGATTACGGCGATGGCCAGAACCGAAGTGTTGGCTCCCTGCTGGGCGGAACGCTTGGAGAAGAACGTCAGAATTCCCTGGAAACCAATAACGATGGCCGCGAGGATACAGACACCGCCAGCGATAAGCAGTCCCTTGCTGAACGGCAGGAATTCGCCTTGAATCGAGTAGCGAAGATATCCGGCGATCAGCATCGCCACGGCGACCGTTCCAATAAATCTGGCTGTTTCGTTACGATCCCATTTCATCCTGCAAATTCCTCCCAAGCCTGTTTATCAATGCCGAATTTCGTTTGCTGCGAATATTTAGGCGCGGCGCCAACGCATCGAATCAATCGAGCGAACGGTCAAGAAAATAAAAAGCGCGATGAAGCTGAAATAGTAAATCAGCGCGGAGGTGTCAATGATGCCTCGGGTGAAATCATCGTAATGGCGTATCACCGAAAGATACTGAACGACCGCTCCAACGCTACCGCTCGCATTGCTGCCCAGATCGAGCACCCACACAAATAGAAACGCGGCAAAGGTGAGCACGGCGGCGATGAGCTGGTTTTCGGTGAGGGATGAAATGAAGGTGCCCAGCGCCAGCAATGAACCGCCCAGAAGCAGCACCCCGGCGTAACCCGCCAGCAACATTCGCCAGGGCGGCATGGGATCGCTGCGAAGGCACATAAAAATGAGGTAGCTAGCCGTCGGCAAAAGCATCACCGCAAAGAGCGTGAGGGACGCAAGAAATTTGCCCAGCACGATTTGGGTTTCAGTGACCGGCGAAGTCATCAGCAGTTCCATGGTTCCGCGCTTACGCTCTTCGGCGTACACGCCCATGGTCAGGATCGGAGTGAAAAACAGGATGAGTGTGGAAAGCAGGCCGAAGAAGGCGCGCATCACCTGTCCCGGCACGTCAACTTCGGGTGGCGCGCCAAAACGCATGCCCTGCATGGCCATCATGGATGCCTGCTGAATCATGGCGGAAAGGAAATAATTGAAGAAATACGCGCTAAGGAAAAGAAACAGGCCGATAAAGATGTAGGCGATCGGCGACACGAAGTAGTGCCCCATTTCCTTGCGATAGACGGCGTAAAAACTTTGCATCGTTCCGCTGCTCCTTAACAAAATCCGTGTCGAAAATTGTTGGTTCTGAAATCAGTTTACCGATGGCTGGGCGTGGCTCGCATCGTCCGTGGTTAGTTCCAGGAAAATGTCTTCAAGGCTCAGGCTCACCCCGCGAAGCTCGTAAAGTGGCCAGCCACTCGCGATGATTTTCGCCGCGATGTCGCTGCGAATGTCGGCGCCTTGCGCCGTCTCGACCGTCACGATCGAATGCGCGCTGGAGGGGAGTTGTTCGACTTGGACGCGCGAAACCCCCGGCACCTGGGCGAGCGCGCCTTTCACTGCGTCCGGCGGCGCCTGCACTTCCAAACGAATTTTCTGGCCGCTCTTGAGCTGCGAGGTGAGATTCTGCGGCGTATCCACCGCCGCGATTTTGCCCTTGTTGATGATGACCACGCGATCGCAGGTCATGCTGACTTCCGGAAGAATGTGGGTGGAAAGAATAATCGTGTGGTTGCCCGCGAGACCCTTAATCAGATTACGAACTTCGATGATTTGCTTTGGATCGAGGCCGACGGTAGGCTCGTCGAGAATGATCACGTCCGGATCGTGCACCAGCGCTTGCGCGATTCCCACGCGCTGTTTGTAGCCGCGCGAAAGACGCTTGATCAATTCGGTGCGGCGGTCTTCAAGATTGGTCTTGCGCATCGCGTCGGTAACATTGGCCGCGCGATTCGCCGCCGGGACATTCTTGATGCGGGCCACGAAATCGAGATAGGACTCGATAGTCATATCGGGATATACCGGCGGGGTCTCAGGGAGATAGCCGATGTGGCGGCGGACGTCCATGGAGTCGGTCGCGACGTCGAAGCCGACGATACGGGCCGTGCCGGAGGTGGCCGGCATAAACCCGGTGAGGATACGCATGGTGGTGGTCTTGCCCGCGCCGTTAGGGCCGAGGAAGCCGAGGATTTCGCCTTTATTTACAGCGAAGGAGATGTGATCGACGGCGGTGGCTTCGCCGTAGGTCTTGGTTAGATTTTCGACTTCAATCAATGCGTTCCTCCACGAGCTTATGAATACAACCGCTTAGCAAGTGATTCCCAAACCAATGTTTATACTAAAATATCGCGAAAATTGAAAACCCCGTGACGAATGGTCAGCACAGGTGCTTCAACGCGTCGCCACGATTGAAAAAATAGCGACAGCCGAACGATAGCAAGGCGCCACGAAACCTTCCCGAATGTGACGATTAGAAACGTGGCCGGGCGTTTCTTTTCAATGATTTACGGCGTTTTCTAATCGCGCAAGAAATTGTCGATTAGAAACGGCGGACGGATGATGGTGTTTACGCTGAGGAGTTTGCTGCTGGCCAGCCTTGTTCAAATTGAAAGTTCGTCCGCAAGGCGAGGAATCCTTCAAGTTTTTGTTGTCGCGCGATTTTTGAAACAGCTTCATTTTTATTTGAGGCTCCCAATCGAGGGTAGCATTTCGGAGAATTGCGAACAATTGACCGAAGGGCCAGTTGGAGTAGGGGACTAGTACCAACTGTACGAAATCATCCACACCATAAAAACTTTTCCGAAGCACCGCGCACGTGGGGAATGAATTTTGATTTGCAGCTAGAAGGTGAAGCGCGCGCCAACTTGAGCGGCGAACGGAATTCCCACGGTGGTGCCCGGGCCAAAGAAATCGCCGAGGGCGCCCGCGGGAACTCGCAATTGGTTGGGGCTGGTGACCGGGATCGGATGCGCGCAAGCGGGATCGGGACACAAAGCCGTGACGTTGTTGACGTCGTTTACCGGCAGCGCGCCGACGTTGGTCACATAATTTGCGCCGGGATTGTTGCGGTTGAACAGGTTGAAAAATTCGATGAAAGGCGTGGCGGTGAAGCGTTCGCCGATTTTGACCGGGCGGCTGACGCGCATGTCCACCTGGATATACGGGGTGCCACGCAAACCGTCGAGTGGCGTTTTGACTCCGTCCACAACAACGCGGTCCGTGCCATCCACATCGGTGATGGTAAAGGGACGAGCGCTTTCGGCCTGGGTCAGTGTAGTGATCTCAAACCCGGCGGGAAGGCGGAACAAGCCCGCCAAGACAAATCGGTGGCGAGCGTCTTCTCCCGAAGGACCATAGTCCCCTGGACCAAATGGATTGGAGGGATTGCAGACACCGTTGACGTAGTCAAATAGTTCTCCAAGAACGCAACCCCAGGTCTGCGCCTTCGATAGAGTGTAGTTGGCGATCAGATTGAAACGCCGCGAAACATTTCCTTGCAGATGAATCGAAAGAGCGTTGTAGCTGGAGCGATTGTCACTGCGAAAAACGGAAACATCTGGAACAAAGGGCTGGAGCGCTTGGTCCGGCGCGATCAAGGGCGCGGTGCCTGCGGAATAATCGTAGCGGCGATAACCGTGATTTCCCTGCTCGTGGGTATAGTCCGCGCTGACCAGCCATTTTTCGTTGAAGGCATGCTCAAATCCGGCGGTGGCGTGAATCGCATACGGAGTTCGGTAACGCGAATCAATAACGGACCCGGAGGTCACGCAGCCACTGTTGGTGGGATCGGGCGGATTTTGCGGATCAATGCACGGGCCGGGCAGAGTATTTACGGCTTGCAGGGCTTCGACCCAGCCGTTCTGGGCGAGATCGTTATAATACAAACCAAATCCGGCCCGAAGCACGGTATTCGAATTTTGCCCCAGAGCGTAAGCGACGCCCAAGCGGGGCGCGAAGGCTTTATGGTAGTCGCGTGGAGCACCCTGCGCAAAGGGCGTGGTGGATATGTCGAGAGCCTGGAGAGTTTGAAACACCGGGTTAACCAGCTGGGTGCGGCCCGAGGCATTGAAAAGGCCAAAGGTGGTGTCGTAACGCAGACCGTAATTGACGGTTAAGCGCGGGGTGACGCGCCAGGAATCTTCGGCGTATAGGCCGAGGCGTTGCACATTCTGGACGAAGCTGCCGTTGGATGCAGGGGTAGCGGTGCAGGTGACTCCAACCGGCTGCGGAGTTGCGCAGGACAAATCGGAATAGAACTGGGATGGATTCGTCACGTAAAACGACGGATTGTTTGGAAATTGGATCAGAGTTTCGGCAGTGCCGGAAAGCGCGCCGCTCAAAACAGGCTCGTGAATGAAATTTACGCCGAACCGAGGCGCGTGACGGCCCATGGTGTGGCCGACGTCATAACGAAACTGATATTTTTCCTGATTGCGCAGGACCGGAAACGCGGTGATGGGCGTGACGAACTGGTTGTCGCCGAAAGTTTCAAAACCGGAGATGGTGCTGGCTGTGGAGCTGAACGGAAAAGCCAGCGCGAATCCAAGACTCGTGTTGCGTGTTTCGGTGTGATGCAAGCCGCTGGCCTCGAGCGTGAGAGATCCAAGCCAGGTGGGGCTGAAAGTGAAATGCTCATTTAGAAGCAGGTTCGTGTAGTTGGCGCGGGACGTAGCGCCGGTGGAAGGAAGGGTGGCCTGCTGAACAAGGTCATTATCCGTGGTATAGCGATCCACGGCGGCGCGAAGAAACCATTGCGAGCGCTGCGACTGAGCCCAGTCAAAGCGCGTGGTGGCGAGATAATCATCGAACGGAACTGGAGTGTTGTTGGGAACACTGATCGCGTTGACTTCAGGAATGAGACCTGCGGTTGCGAGTTGGGCCAGGGACTGAAATTCAGAGATGCTACCCGGGCTGTAGGCGATGCTGGCATCCTCATGAACGTATTCGAGGGACGAGAAAAACCAGATTTTGTCGCGGCGAATCGGGCCGCCGAGCGTGCCGATGTAATTCTGACGGGAAAATGGCTGCTTGGGCTCAGGCGGCGGATTGTCTATGGGCAGGCGCGCATTCAGACCTGCGGCGCGTTCGTAGAATGCGGCGTCGCCGTGCCAATCATTGGTGCCACGCTTGGTATCAATGACGACCGAGCCGCCGGTGGTGCGTCCGGTGTCGGCATCTTCTTGGGCGGTGCGCACCACAAATTCCTGGATTGCGTCCGGCGAGTAATTCTGGAGGAACCCGCCGATGTAATCGTCGGAATTGTCGCCACCATCAACGGAGAGTTCGACGTTGAGACCGGAGCTGCCGCCGAAAGACACGGCGGTGATGCGCGCCTTGGTGGGATCGGAAGGCTCGACCGGCTCGGTGCCCGGAACCAAATAGGCGATGTTGGCGAAGCTGCGATGCGCGAGCGGAAGAGTTTCGAGGTCCTGCGAGGAAATCGCACCTTGATGGACCGCGCTGGCCAAATCAATCGCTTCGGTGGTGATCGAGGAAGATTGAGCCGTGACATCGACCTGCTGATTGAGACGCTCCGGTTGCAAAACGACTGCGAGGTCGCGAACTTCGCTAACCACAACGGTTACTTCAGAATTAGCCTGGGCGAAGCCCGGGGCGCTGACGATAACCCGGTAATTCCCGGGAGGGAGATCTTCGACGCGGAACTCGCCGCGTGCGTCGCTAATGGCGGTACGCTCCGCACCGGACTGCTGGGACTGGACGACGATATTGGCAGTCGGGACTCGCGCGCCGGTGGAATCCGTGATAGCGCCGCGCAATGTCCCGCGAGGATTTTGCCCGAACGCAGCTTGTACGGACGAAATCACGAAGAGCAATAAGATACAACGCGAGAAGGCGCCAGTCACGGGCAACGAGAATGGCCTCATTTGCATCCAGATGCCTGGGGTTAAGGCGTCGCATTATCCCAAATGACTGCGACGGGGTAAAGCTGTCCACGCGGAAGATGAACGACCCTTCGATGGCCACAATCATTTTCGAGTGAAGGGAGATGTGCGTTGACAGGCCGCAAGCGTTTTGTTATTCAAATAGTTTCGTTTATCGTGCCAATGGCTCGTGGTAGGGTTCACTCCCTCCGACCAAGTCGGATCCAGAAGAAATTATCAGGGTGATATGAAACTATCGAAGGTGTTTGCCCGAATGAAGAATAGCTCGGTGATGCAAAGCTCAAACATCTTGCAGAATGCAGGATGGTTCCGAGGCCTGCACTGGTTCCCTGTCGTGCTGTGCGCGGCACTTCTGGCCGGCTTGGTCAGCGGCTGCGGCGGAGGCAACGGGATGATCACCCTGCAGGTTTCCCCTTCGGGCAGCATCAGTATGGACGAAGGACAAACCCAGATTTTCGTCGCGACTCTGGGCCTCGACACAAAAAACCAGGGCGTCACCTGGACGTTAACCGGTACGGGCTGCGCCGGAAACGGCTGCGGTACAATTTCCAGCACGACTGCGCCCCAAATCGTTTACACGTCGCCAACAGGCTTGACTGCGGCATTGACGGTGAGTTTGAAAGCGGTGGCGAACGGCAATGCGGGAGCGACATCAACAGTAAACATCACAGTGAATCAGGCGCCGCAATTCACAACGCTAACGCTACCGAACGGCGCGAATGGAGTAGGGTACAGCCAACAAGTGGCGGCGGAATTCGGAGTAACTCCCTACACTTTCGCGGCTGGGTGCCCCGGAGGGGGAACGCACTGTTTGCCTCCAGGGTTGAGCATCAATTCCAATACCGGAACCGTCGTTGGAACACCGACTACATCCGGAACTTTTACTTTCGCGGTGAAATTGACGGACAACGCCTTCATGCCGTTGTCGGTTCTCTCGGATCAGTTCACGGTCATCATCAATCCGGCCACGCCGCTTACGATATCTTCGACAGTGCTGGCCAACGCGACAGTAGGAACCCCATACACGACATCGGTGCAGGCAACGGGTGGCGTGCCTCCGTATTCTTGGAGCCTGCCGGCGAACAGCCTGCCACCGGGATTGACCTTCAATACGACCAGCGGCCAAATTTCGGGAACGCCGACCACGGCAGGTGTCTTCAGCTTTTTCCCGACGGTCACAGATTCATCGATTCCGCCGCAGACGTTTACCTCTCCCGCCGGCAAACCGGTGACGATCACAGTGGCCGGCGCACCGACGCTCAAAGCGGTGACCCCGACGTTGCCAGCGGGCGCGGTTGCGACGGGCTACTCGGCAACTTTGGTGGCCACCGGCGGAGTTCCGCCGTACACGTGGGCGGTTACTTCGGGCCAGTTGCCGTCGGGCTTGCGTCTGAACGCGCAAAGCGGAAGCATTTCGGGAATTCCGATTCTGGTCACGACCTCTCCATTCACTGTGCAAGTTACGGACTCGATTGGCTCTCCGGCGGCGTCGCAGAACCTCTCTATCAGCGTGACCACCGGCACGGTGAACACCAATACGCTTTTGAGCGGTTCGTACAGCTTCTTCTTCAGCGGATTTGATGCCTCCAGCAGCAATGTTACGGAGGCAGGCAATTTCAGCGCGAACGGAAGTGGCGTCATCTCCAGCGGTCAATTCGATAGCAACCGTGTTTCGGGAGTGTTTACGGCCTCGAGCCTGACCGGAACTTACGCTATTGGCAACGATGGTCGCGGCACCATGCAATTGATCGGAGTGAACTCGAAGGGCGCGTCACTGACCACAAATTACGTGCTGGCCATGCAGTCGAACGGCGACGTGCAATTCGTGGAAAGCGATACCACCGGAACACCACAAACGCACGGCGCGGGAGTGATGAAGCCCGTTTCGGCCAGCTTGGCGGCCGGAAGCCTCAGTGGGAATTATGCGTTTGAGTTGATAGGACGTGATCTTGCGGCAAGTCCCGAAGTCATCGCGGGGGTCGTTCATGGGGATGGAATCGGAACGTTCTCTCCCGGCATGATTGACGTGAACGACGCCGGAACGTATAGCCCCATGCTGGCCCTCAGCGGAAGTTTTCAAGTCAGCTCCAGCAACAACAAGGGTGTGGCCACATTCACCTACCAACTCCCATCGTCGGCCCCCGTCCAAGCGCAATACACGTTCTATTTCGTGTCGCCGTCGGATATTTTTCTGGTGGGTATTGATGTGACCGACACGGTTCATCCACGACTGGTGGGCGAAATGATTTTGCAACAGAGTTCCGCAGTGTTCGATTCCTCGGCGCTGAACGGAATCAGCGTGGCAACGGGAAGTGGATTGAACGGGAAGAACTCGGATGTTTATGCAGGAGTACTGACATCCAATGGCGACACCGTTTCGAATCTGGTGTTCGATGAAAACAACGGCGGCACGGTCACCACGGGAGTGAATTCGCCGGGAACATTCAATGCCGATCCGAACACCAATGGCAGAATCCAGTTTGCCGGAGTTGGCGCAGAAACGACGGGCCAAAAAATCGCGGCAGCGTACCTGACCGGCGTAAATCAAGGATTTACGATCGGCTCAAATCCGGAAGTATCGTTTGGTTTGCTGGAAGCGCAGACCAGCGTCGCGCCATTCACCACAGCTTCGCTGAAAGGCGGCTACACGCTGGGCGCGCCTTTGACGGAAGATACGCTGGCGCTCAATGTACTGGGGCAAGTCAATTCTCCGGGACTCGGATCACTGCTGGGGACAATCGACGAAGTTGACAACAACGGCACGGCACACCTGGCGCAAAATCTTGTGGCGAACTATGGAGTTGGTACGAATGGTCGCGGAACAATGACCACGAATTCGCCGATTGGCCTGCCAGCGAACGTCATCTACTACATCGTTTCGCCTTCGAGTTTCCGAGCAATCTCCGGAGATTCGAATCCCGGCAACGCGCACCCGCAAATTCTTTCCTTCGATCACTAAAACGAGCGGGGCGGACTGGCTAGTAAAACGGTCCGCCTACTTCTCCCCCTTCTTCGTATCGTTTTTCTCATCATTCTTTTTTTCGACCAGTTTCAGCGAAGCAGAGTTAATGCAGAACCGCAAACCGGTGGGATTCGGGCCATCGTCGAATACGTGTCCGAGATGTGCGTCGCACTTGCTGCAGAGCGCCTCGGTGCGCGTCATGCCATGGCTAAAATCGCGCTGCAACTCCACGTTTTCAGCCGCAATGGGCTGGTAGTAACTTGGCCAGCCCGAACCGGAGTGAAATTTCGCGTCGGAAGCGAATAGCGGTTGCCCGCAACACACACAGACGTAGGTGCCTTCCGTCTCGGTATTCTCATATTCACCGGTGAAAGGCGGTTCCGTTCCCTTTTGACGGGTCACGTAGTATTGGTTTTGATCGAGCTTGGATTTCCATTCGCCTTCAGTCTTTTTTATTTTCTCGGTCATGAATATAGATTACACGAAGTTGAATTCTCGCGCATGAGTGGGCGGGTGGCGGAGATCGGCGGCGATTGTGGGTCAAGACCATCGCTGAATCGTCAGCTATACTGGAGAGGACGGCGCCAGGCGCGAGGGATTTGAGCTTGAGTTTCCGCGCTCTGTAAAGTGCGGTGATTTTTCAGGAGAGGCAATTTGAACGAAGTATTTATTTGTGACGCGGTGCGCACACCATTTGGACGTTACGGTGGCGCGCTCGCCACGATCCGGACGGACGACCTGGGCGCGCTGCCCATGCGTGCGTTGATGGAACGCAATCCCGGCGTGGATTGGGGCGCATTGGATGATGTGATCTATGGGTGCGCGAATCAGGCGGGTGAGGATAATCGTAACGTCGCGCGGATGGCCTTACTGCTGGCGGGCCTGCCTAAGGAAGTTCCGGGCGCGACGATCAACCGGCTTTGCGGTTCGAGCATGGACGCGATTGGAATCGCGGCTCGGGCCATAAAATCCGGCGAAACCGAACTGATGATCGCGGGGGGCGTGGAAAGCATGACTCGCGCGCCGTTCGTGATGGGCAAGGCGGACAGCGCGTTCAGCCGCGGCGCGGAGATTTTCGACACGACTCTGGGATGGCGTTTTGTGAATCCGGCGATGAAAGAAAAGTACGGCGTGGATTCGATGGCCGAGACGGCGGAAAACGTGGCGGAAGAGCATCAGGTAAATCGCGCGGATCAGGACGCATTTTCGTACCGGACGCAGCAGCGCTGGGGCCGAGCGCACACCGCTGGATTCTTTAATCACGAAATTACTCCGGTGATGATTCCGCAGAAAAAAGGCGAGCCCAAAATATTTGATACCGACGAGCATCCGAGGCCCGACACGACTCTTGAAGGGCTCGCAAAATTGAAGCCGATCGTAAAGTCAACCGGAACAGTTACGGCTGGCAATGCTTCTGGAATCAACGACGGTTCGTGTGCGGTGCTGCTCGCATCGGAGGCGGCAGTTTCGAAATACAAACTTACGCCGAAAGCGCGAGTTTTAGGCACGGCGGTTGCCGGAGTTGCGCCGCGGGTTATGGGATTCGGTCCCTCGCCCACCACGAAAAAACTTCTTGGGAAAATGAATCTGAAAATTTCGCAGATGGACGTAGTCGAACTGAACGAAGCCTTCGCGGCGCAGGCACTGGCGGTGACGCGGGACCTGGGATTGCCGGACGACGCCGAACACGTGAATCCGAACGGAGGGGCGATTGCCATTGGCCATCCACTCGGTGCGAGCGGGGCGCGGCTGGTGACCACCGCTATGTACCAACTGCATGCCACGAAGGGACGCTACGCGCTGTGCACCATGTGCATCGGCGTGGGCCAAGGAATTGCAACGATCATTGAGCGTTGCTGAACGAAATGAACGCCGCCCGAGGTCCTGCTCCTCTTGACGTAACTCCCGCTAAGCGCCCGATCGCGATTCTCGACAATGTATCCAAGGAATATCGAAACGAAGGCGTGACGGTTCGCGCGGTTGACGGCGTTTCGCTCGAGATCGGAGCTGGCTCGTTCGTCGCACTGGTAGGGCGCAGTGGCTGCGGAAAATCCACGTTGTTGAATCTGGCCGGCGCAATGGACTTCCCGACATCAGGTGAGGTCCGGCTGGACGGTGTTGCGACGTCGTCATTGGATGACGCTGGGCTTACGCGACTGCGGCGAGAAAAAGTTGGCTTCATTTTCCAATCGTTTCAGCTATTGCCGACACTCACCGTGATCGAAAACGTGGAACTCCCACTGTTGCTTGCGGGAGAGAAGAATGTCCGAGACGGTTCCATGCTGCGACTCGAATGGGTCGAGCTTGACGCGCTTGCGGGCCGACTTCCCCACCAACTGTCCGGCGGCCAGATGCAGCGCGTGGCGATCGCTCGGGCTTTGGTACACGAACCAAAACTGTTGCTGGCAGATGAACCCACCGGCAATCTCGATACCGTTACCGGCGACATAATCCTCAAACTTTTGCGACGAATTGTGAGTGAACAGGGGACAGCGCTGCTGATGGCTACGCACAGCAGCGAAGCGGCGGCTTTGAGCGATCTGATCGTGCATATGCGCGACGGTCGCGTGAGCGAAATCGTGAAGAAATGAAATGTCCCGCCTAGTTCTATTCTACCGGTTGATTGTGCGCCCCTTGTTCCGCGAACCGCTGCGCACAGGCCTTACCGTCCTCGCCGTGGCGCTAGGCGTCGCTGTGGTGCTCGCTATTGACTTGGCCGGCAACGCAGCCGCGGGTTCTTTCCGCTCTTCCGTAGAAACGCTGATGGGTGATTCCGATTTGGAAGTGACCTCGACCGGAGGGCTGCCCGATGGAATCGTTGGAACTTTGGCGACACTTCCCTACCCGATTCGCGTTCGTCCGCGCCTTCAGGACTTCGTCACTGTAGAACCCTCCGGCCAGACGGTTCCACTGATTGGACTTGATCTGATCGGTGAGGCGACGGATCAAATTGTCACGAGCGTTTCGAGCGGATACGAAGAAGAGTTAAAGAATCCCAACGATCTGGAAGGTGTATGGGCCGGATCGAGCCTGAAGGTCAAAGCGGGATCCACGATACGTCTGCTAATGAACGATCACACGCGCGAATATCCAGTGCGAGGAGTATTCGACGATGCGGCGGAAGGCGGCGGAATCGTGGTGATGGACATCGCGGCAGCTCAACGCGAGCTGGGCCGTGAGGGGCGCGTTGACAGCGTGCTGCTGAAGGTTCCGGATAAGCCTGCGCTTGGCGAATGGCAAAAACGTCTGCAAGCGGCGCTACCTGCGGGAGTCCTGACGCGACCGGTTGGCAGCCGCACAGCGGAAAATCAACGCATGCTGGCGGCGTTTCGCTGGAATCTGCGGGTGTTGAGTTACGTTGCGCTGCTGGTGGGCGCGTTTCTAATTTACAACACGATTTCTGTTTCGGTGGTTCGGCGACGTGCAGAAATTGGGATTGTTCGCGCGCTGGGGGCCAGCCGGAACGAGGTTCTGGGCGCGTTTTTGGGTGAGGCAGCGTTTTTCGGTGTTATCGGCGCTTTGCTGGGTTGCATGCTGGGCCGGGTGATAGCGACCGGCGCGTTGAAATTGCTTTCGGCAACGGTGCAGGCGCTGTACGTAAGCAGCCGGCCGGGTGCGATCGAATTAACTTTCACGTCGCTGGTGATCGCATTGCTGATTGGAATCGGCATGTCGGTAATTGCGGCGCTATCGCCGGCGCGCGAGGCCGGGAGTGTTTCGCCCACGGAAGCGATGGCGCGAGGCCAACGCGAGTACGCCACGCGAATGCACAAAGGCCGCGACATGCTCATTGCGCTGGGCCTCGCGGCTGGCGGCGTTATTTGCTCCGTGCCGCCTGCAATCGCCGGAAAGCCGCTATTTGGATATCTCTCCGCGATACTTTTGGTGGCTGCTTCGGCTTTGGCGATTCCCGCTATCACCGATGGCCTGCTGAAATTCTCAGCCCACACTTTACAGCAGTTCACCGGGGTCGAGGGGTTGCTCGCCGCGCGCGGTCTAAGCGGCTCTTTGCGCCGCACTTCGGTGCTGGTTGCGGCTCTTTCCACCGCAATCGCGATGATGACTGCAATTGGAATTATGGTCGGCAGTTTTCGGCAGACGGTGATCACCTGGATGGATAGCCAGCTCCAAGCGGATTTATATCTGCGTCCGGCGGGGAGCCCGGCAGCTGATCAACATCCGACAATCCCAAATGATTTGGCGGACCAGATCGCGCACCTATCCGGCGTCGCTGCGCTTGACCGTTTTCGTGGATACGACATCAGCTATGAAGGACTTCCGGCGACGCTCGGCGCGGCCGATTTTCACGCCGTACAGCCATTTCGCAAATCCGCGTTCTTATCGGGGAGAGCGGCGAACGCCGTCTACCGCGATTTGTTGGGAAAAGACGCGGTAGTGATTAGCGAGCCCTTCGCCAACAAACACCATTTGAAGCGCGGTGATTCCATCACACTGCCGATGGGTGAGGCGCGCGTGCAGTTCCGTATCGTGGATATTTCGTTCGATTACGCGAGCGAGGCGGGATATGTGGTGATGGATCGAGCAACGATGTTGCGGTATTTGCCGGATCCCAACCCCTCCGATCTGGCGGTCTACGTCGCGCCGGGAGCTGGCCTCGAAACGGTCCGTGCGGAGATTCAAAAAGCGATCGCCGGCCACAACATCCTGATTTTTTCAAATCGCAGCCTGCGTATGGAAGCGATTCGGACTTTCGATCGCACATTTGTAATCACTTACGCGTTGGAGGCGATTTCGGTGGTCGTGGCCGTGATTGGCATTGCGGGGGCGCTGCTGGCGCTGGTCGTGGACCGACGACGTGAATTTGGATTGCTGCGATTTCTGGGCGCGGCAACTTCTCAAATTCGAAAATTGATTCTGGTGGAAGCGGGGCTGATCGGCCTGCTGGCGAATCTGGTGGGATTTTTTCTGGGCCTCGCGCTTTCGTTCATTTTGATTTATGTAATCAACAAGCAGTCGTTTGGCTGGACGATTCAGTTCCACTGGCCAACTCTTATTCTGGTGAGCTCGCTGACTGGAGTGTTTTTGGCTACGATTCTTGCCGGGCTGTATCCCGCCCAAGTCGCGATTCGGCTCAATCCGATTGAAGTGATTCATGAGGAATAAAATTTTCGCGGTGGTGTCGCTGATGCTCGTGGTGAATCCCGTCGCTGGGCAATATCGCATCGCCTCGCCAGGCTACCGTTACGAATTCCCTCGCGATAATTTTGATCATCCGAATTTTCAAACTGAATGGTGGTATTACACCGGAAATTTGAAGGCGGCGGATGGACATGAATTCGGCTTCGAGCTTACATTTTTCCGCGAGGGATTGAATCGCAAGACCGAGAAAGCCTCTGAGTGGTCCGCATCTGACTTATATCTGGCGCACCTAGCACTGAGCGACATCAGCGACGACAAGTTTTACCATCGCGAGCGCTTGAACCGGGCTGGACCGGGCATCGCCGGAGCAAGCGCGGAAACCGGGCGAATTTGGAACGGCAACTGGCAAATTCTGTGGAATGACAGCAGCCAGGATTTGCAGGCGATCGGCGATCAATTCGCGCTACAGCTGAGGCTAGAATCGCGAAAACAGCCGGTGATTCATGGCTTGGACGGGGTAAGCCAAAAATCCGCGGGCGCGGGGCACACGTCGCATTATATTTCCCTGACGCGTTTGACGGTCAGCGGTGATATCGAGCTGAATGAAAAGAAATTTCCGGTAACCGGTACGGCGTGGATGGATCACGAATTTTTTACGCAACAACTCGGTGCCGATCAAGTTGGATGGGACTGGCTCAGTCTGCAATTCGACGACAACACCGAATTGATGCTTTTTCGTATTCGCCGAAAAGATGGCTCGATCGATCCATTTTCTTCGGGGACCTACGTTGACGCGGCGGGAAAGAGTACTCATTTGGCGCAGAAGGATTTTACTTTGTTGCCCTTGGGCGAAACGTGGGCCAGCGATTCGAGTCGGGCCGTGTATCCGATTCACTGGCAGGTGTCCGTACCATCACTAGAAATAAATGTGGATGTCAGTACACCGCTAAAACAACAAGAGCTCGCAGGGAAGGCCGCGCTGTCTCCCAGTTACTGGGAAGGTGCCATTCGGATCGCCGGAACAAGAAATACGGCGCCGCTCACAGGTGTCGGTTATCTAGAAATGACTGGTTACGATCGTCCGGTGCAGATGGGACAACCGATCACCGGGCAGGCGCACGATTCGGCAGGCCGATAGTTTCTCGCCTTAGGTTACGCCTTGTACTCAATCCAACTTCTCGCAGATCCGGCCTGACAGTTTCTTCGATGTTCCGTGCGACCTGTGCAAAGATTGGGCTGCAATTCCAACGTCAGGAGTTACGCCAATGTTCGCATCGAAAATTTCGCGCTGGATGCTTTTATCTTTCCTGCTGGCCGTCCCGGCGATGGCTCAGGAAAATCCGCTCGCGCCAACGGTGGACCAAGCGAAGCCGGTCGAGCCGGCCAAACCCGTTGACCCGTTAGGCCGCAGCACTCCGCGCGGCACAATGCTGGGATTTCTGCAGGCGGCGCAGTCTGTTCAACCGGATTCCGCGGCCCAGTATTTTCAGTCGTCCCGCAGCCGCAGACCCACGGATGACCTGAAGATCGTCCATGAATTGAAATCGCTGATGGACCGCGCGTATGTGGGCAACATCAATCGCATCACGGATTTTCCTGAGGGCACGCCGCAGGAGGGCATGACTTCCGCGCAGGAGCGCGTGGGAAAAGTGGAAGTTAACGACGATAGTGTGGATTTAATTCTGACGCGCGTGACCGATCCGCTGTACGGCCCGATTTGGGTTTTCTCCAACGAAACCGTGGCGCAGCTGCAGGAGTTGTACGGGCAGATCGAAGTGCAGCAAGTAGAAACGAAACTGCCGCAGATCCTGGTGAGAAACATATTTCTAGGGCTTCCATTGTGGCAATGGACTGCCATTCTGCTGCTGGTTCCCATCGCGGCGGGAGTTGCGTGGCTGTTGATACAGCTATTTCGCGCCGGGCGCGCGATTCTGGGTTCGATCCGCGGCCGCAAAGCCGATTACAAATTTGGGTCGGCGGCGTTCGGGCCGACGCTGTTGATCCTGGCCACGCTGCTGCACGCCGTTGGACTGCGATTTATCGGACTCCCGCTGCTGGCGCGCCATTACTACGGGCAAGTGGTGCTGGTCCTTTTGCTGATCGGCGTCACCTGGCTGGCGGTGCGGATCATCGAGTGGCTCGGGCAGCATTTGCGTTACCGCGCCATCAGCGCCGGTCGCGCGGGCGTCGGCTCGCTGATGCTGCTGGGTCAGCGCATGCTGAAGGTGTTGGTGATTTTCGCGGGCATCATTCTGATGTTGGATACGGTGGGATTCAATCTAACCACCGTGTTGGCGGGCGTCGGAATCGGCGGTATCGCGATCGCCTTCGCCGCACAGAAGACGCTGGAAAATCTTTTTGGTGGTGTTTCCGTTCTGGGCGACGAAGCAATTCGCGTCGGGGATGTCTGTCGCTTCGGTACCACGGTGGGAACAATCGAAGATATCGGCTTGCGTTCGACCCGCGTAAGAACCGTCGAGCGCGTGGAATTGTCCATACCCAACGGGTCACTGGCCACCATGAATATCGAAAATTTGTCCCAGCGCGATAAATTCTTATTTAACAACACGATCAGTCTTCGCGGGGATTCCACACGCGATCAACTGCTTTTCTGCCTGGCGGAGATTCGCAAACTACTCTACGCCCATCCAAAAATTGAGGCGGAAAACGCGCGCATCCGGCTGGTAGGATTTGGGCAGGGTTCGTTCGACCTGGAAATCTTTTGCTACATCAAGACGCTGGATTCCGCGGAATTTATCGCTATCCGCGAAGACATCCTGCTGCGCATCATGGGTATCGTGGAGGCGTCGGGGACTAGCCTCGCAAATCCTTCGCGGACCGTTTACTTCTCGCAGGATCCGGGGATGAACCAGAAGGAAGCGGAAGAGGCAACTCGGATAGTCGAGCAATGGAAAGTAAACAAGAGCTTCCCGTTCCCCGATTTTCTTCCAGCGGAAATCTCGAAGTTGAGGGGAACCGTCGCTTACCCGCCGGCCGATTCGGCGCTGGCCGCTAAGGAAAACACGGCGAAGCCGCCGAGTGTAAAGTTTCGCCCTGAGTAGTTTGGAAGGCGTCAAATAAAAAACGATGAGGAAGCGGAAGGGCCGCGATCCTCATCGTTGTATGCCGATCTGATTAGCTTTAGCGCAGCGAACTTCTGCTACATTTTGGGAACGTCAATCCCCAGCGCCGTAGCCAAAGCAATTGCATGATCCTGCTCGTCGAGCAAAATCTCACGGATGTGCTCGCCAACGGCAAATTCTTCTAGCTCTTCGCATTGATCCACGCGGGTGCGGTAGTGGCGAATCGTTTGGGTCTCGTTCTCCAGGTCGAATTGCAGCATCTCTTTTGCTTTCTTTGAGGTGCGCACGGGCTTCGGGGCGGCGACCGGGTCGCCACCGAGATAATCGATCTGGTTTGCGATAATCAGGGCGTGGGCGAGTTCTTCGTGCGCATGCTTCTCAAGCTCGCCCGCAATGTTCATGTATTCCGCGCCTTTCAAAACTTGAGAGTAGACGACGTAGGAGATGATTGCTTGATATTCCCTAGCTAGGTCTTCATTGAGGCCAGCGATTAGCTGCTCGCGAGTGACCTTGGTTGCTTTTTCGCTGTTTTTTTCTTGCTTCATTCCATTCTCCTGGAAGATGAATTTCTAATAGAGGTCGGTCCGGATCCGGATTACAAAACTGACGGTGAGAAGATTACCAGCAGAAAACAGCAGAAGGCCAGCCGTTTTGCGGACTGGCCCGGGAATCTTAAATCACACCAAAGACAAAGCGCAATCGCCAGAAAGATTAAGCGTTCTTAGCCTGACGAAACGCCTTTTCGCCCTGCTCCGCAGCCTCTTGAACTTGCGAACGTGCGTCGTCAACGGTTTGCTGCGCACGACGCGCCCACTTGCGTCCTGTCGAGGTCACGCGATCGATGCCATCGCGCGCGGTGCCCACGGCTTGGTCCAGACCGTCCTTTGCGGTTCCCACCAAGTAATCACGAGTATCTTCGCCTGATTGCGGAGCGAACAGCACGCCGATTGCTGCGCCCACACCTATTCCGATCAGGAACGCCGAAACTGTTTCCGGCCAACGATTTCTGCTCATACGAATCCTCCGACGGAAATTTTGACTTGCAGGATGTTGGAGGAAGCGGTCCCCCGCTTCCTCCAAATGGAATTGTTTTACACCGTGCCTGCCGCGCGACTCACCGGGGGAATTTGTGCTGAACCGGATTCGCCCGTGGAAGAAATATCCTCCGCGCCCATACCCTTCATGATGCTCTTCGCGCGCTTGATCTCATCAGAAGTATCGCAGTGCACGGAGAGAAGGATACCACCTTTTGCGATGCGCCCCTCATAGCGCTTCGCCTCGTACTCGGGAATGCCCATGCCAATCAACGCGCCCGTAAATCCACCGACTGTGCCGCCAACTCCAATACCTGCGAGGGCCGCCATGATTGGTCCCGCGGCGATAAGCGGTCCAACACCCGGAATAGCGAGCGCGCCGATACCGGCGAGCAAACCCAACGCGCCGCCAAGAACCGCGCCCGTTCCGGCACCGGCAGTGGCACCCTCTGGCGCCTTCGTGGCCTTTTCGGTTCCTATCGCCTTGTTGCCAAGATTCTCGGGCAGAAGTGCCGAGATGTCGGAGGCGGAGAATCCTGATTTCACGAGCGAATCTGTTGCGTTATCCGCGCTCGCTACTGTTGTAAAAATTCCGAAGACTGCTGTCTTTTTATTTTGCATGGTGTAGCTCCTTTAAATTCAATTCAGAATTAACAATTTCGATTCAGCTTGCAGTTACTTTGCCGGCGCAACCGTCAGTAAGTCCGTGACGTTGTCCGCGCCGGCGATGGCCGCCGCCTTGGCTTCGATGTTGGCCTTCTCATCGTCAGAACGAACCGGTCCCTTCAAGGTCACTTTGCCGTCCCGGGTGATGATCTTGATGTTGTGCGAGTAAGTGGAGAGAGTTTTGTCTTTCATGATGGCGCTGCGAATCTGACGAGAAGTTTCGCGGTCCGCAGGATTCATCTTCTGCTGATCGGCGGTAGTCGCGCCCTGGTTCGCGTCACCTTGATTTGTTTTGCTATTGTCCGGGGCCGGCTGTTGGCTCTGACGAACAGGGGTGGCGCCCAAAGAGGCGCTGAAAATGAGGGCTCCGCCCATTAGCATCAATTGGCTTAGCAACTTCTTTTGGCTCTTAGTCATGTGATCCTCCCGCTGAAAATTCGCGAGTCCTTAATCGAATAATCTCAGTCAATTTTGATCTCTTGAAAGCGGCGAAATGCTTGCGAACCAATAATCCAGGAATGCGGCGGAGCAGAACATCGGGTAAACGGAGTAGTTCGCGGTCAACCTTGCCCTAGCTCATTTTATTTCGAGGGATATGACGGCTTTCTGCAGAGCTAGTGCTCGGGGAGTTGCTGGTCGAGTTCACGCGCGAGCTGATGAACGTCGGTGGCTTTTGCAAAATCCTTCACCTCTTTTTTCTCTTCGACGACGCTCACGCCGAGGTGCTGACAGATTTTTTGCTGCATCTGCAGCAGCGTCGTGAGTTCTTGTTCGGCCAGCATCCCAACCTGCAGATCGAGATGAGCGCGCTTTTCGGCTTGGCGGGCCATGCGGTTCTGGCTGATTAAGACGAAGATGGTGAGGAATACCGCTTCGGAGGAAACCACCACTGAGAGTACTCCGAACGGAAACGGATCGAATGGCTTTAGGCCGGGGACGAAACCCAGATTGAGGAAGATCCATGCGCCCACGAAAAAAATGTGCAGAAGCAAAAACACAAAACTACCGGCGAACTTCGTCACCGCGTCGCTGGCGCGCTCGGTTCGCGTCCGATTGCTGAGCGCATCCTCTTCCAGCCTAGCGATGGCAGCGATATTGAATTCGGTGGGATGGGTGGTAGCAACATTCTGTAGATTGGGTTTCATGTTCGAAATGGATTCCGCCGGGATCAGGTGCGGCTGACCACTAAACAGGTTATGTCATCGTGCTGATCGGCGGGCCCCACGAAGTCGTCAAGGTTTTTCATAATTCCGGCTAACGTCGCGGATGCACGCTCCTCGAGACGGGGCTGGAGCATGGCCAGCAAGCGCGACTCTCCAAACTGTTCGCCGCGTTCGTTGCGGGCTTCGGTGACTCCGTCGGTATAAATGACCAGCAATTCGTTGGGTCGTAACAAGGTTGTTCCGGCCGTGTATTTCTCCGTCAGTTCAATTCCCAGGGGAATGCTCTCAGATTTCAGGCGGTCCACAGTGCCATCAAGCCGCAATAACACCGGCGGGTTGTGGCCTGCAGACAAGTAGGAAAGCTGACCGGTGCGGGGATCGAGTTCCGCGATGAACGCCGTGGTGAACCGGCGACCATTCAAGTTGTTTCCACACGCGAGACGATTTAGATCTGTGACCAGCTCTGAGAGCGTGCTGCTGGCGCCAGCCAAAGCCCTTAGGCTTGCCTGAAAATTTGCCATCAACATCGCCGCCGGAACACTTTTCCCCGATACATCGGCGACAGCAATCAACAAAGGTCCGTCTCCCGGGCGGCGGAACGCGTCGTAATAGTCTCCAGCAACGGTATTCGCGGGGCGGGTGGCAAAGGCCATATCCACTCCCGGCACATCGGGAGGTACGCGCGGGACCAGCCAGCGCTGGATTTCGCGGGCAATCTCGATGTCGCGTTTCATGCTGACGTGATCGCCCAAAACCATTACGACCAGGATCAGCATCCCAACAAACGCGGCGAGCAATTCGACTTCTCGAGTGATAAACAAAAAGGAAAAGCCCACGACGGAAAGCGTAGCGAGCAGCAAATTGAATAGTAGAAAGACCCTGCGAGGCGGCGACAACTTGCTGAGAATGCCGGTGAACAAGAAGCCAAAAATCTTGAAGGGCTGCTTCCACGATTTTTGCTTCTCAACGGCGCGCCAGTCCACGTCCTGGTGATACAGCCGGGAGCTGGCATGGGCTTCGGATTTGAATTGGGTCCAGAGATCCTGAAGCTCCATTCCGGCAGTGAGCCTGCGCCAACTCTCTTTCGACTTCCAGATTGCACGACGGAAACGGGTCTTGGTTCGTTTGCCAAAACTGCCGAGTTTCTGCCGCGAAGAATCGAACGACGAGCGGACCCCATCAGATGTGGTGGTATTCACGTCTCAGCATACGGTGCGAGGCGGCGAGCGTGCATACCCTTATCCCCTTATTTCGGTTACAGATTGCGGTATGTCCTGATTGGCAACGCGATTTCAACGAATTTTGAGCAGAGGAGGGCGACTAGTGATAAAGTAGAAGTTACTGGCAGCGAGGAAAAAATCTTATAAGCCGCGACGAAGATTCCAGCTATGCACTTTGTATTCAATGATTTGTGGACTCAAGAGATTGGCACCTAACGTGCCCTAAGTGTGCGTGATTGATACCAAAGCAAAAACGGAGACCCAGCCGTGAGCACCAAAGCTTTTCCAAGAACCGAAGTAGTCGCCGATAAGGCTCAGGATTCCGAAATTCCGAGCCCTAGATGGCGCGAACGCCTTCAGGCACTGAAGAATGTGCCGCCTGTTTTGAAATTCGTGTGGGAAGCAGCGCCGGGAATTGTGATTGGCGAATTGGCTTCCCGCGTTACCGCTGCGCTAGTTCCGTTGGGCGCTTTGATTATCACCCGCCACATCATTGATCACATCGTGGCTCTGCGTTCGGATCAGACTCCGCTGCCCCATGTGTTTTGGTGGCTGGTTGCCGCAGAATTTGCTCTGGCGGCTTTTGCGGCAATGCTGATGCGCGTCGTGGATTTTTGCGACACGGCTCTTGCCGAGCGCTTCATGCGGCACATCAGCGTCCGGCTGATGAAACACGCCGCGAACCTTGATTTGATCTCGTACGAAGATCCCATTTTCTATGACAAGCTAGAACGAGCGCGGGTACAGAGCACCGACCGCGTGCAGATGATTAAGATTGGCGGGCGCCTGGTGCAGGAAGTGGTCACCACGGTGAGCCTGGCCGCCGGAATATTGTTCTACGCGCCGTGGCTGCTTCTGGCGCTTTTCGTTTGCGTGGTACCGGCCTTTTTGGGTGAGACGCACTTCGCGTTTCTGGGCTATTCGATGAGTTTCCAGCAGACGCCTGCACGGCGCGAGTTGGATTATTTGCGGATGGTCGGCGGCACAAAAGAAGGCGCGAAAGAAGTGAAGTTGTTCGGCCTGGCGCCGTTCCTGGTGAATCGTTATTCGAAAGTAGCCACGGACCTGTGCGACCAGACACTTCGTGTCGCGCGACGAAAACTAACGGTGGGATCGCTGCTGGCGTTGCTGGGCGTCGCGGGCTATTACGGCACGTACGCGTTTGTGATTCTGCAGACGGTTCGTGGCGTGCTGACGCTGGGCCAGATGACTTTGCTGGCTGGGGCTATTGCCGGGGCCAGCACTAACATTCAAGCCGTTTTCACAACGTTTTCTGAAATCGCGAATCAAGCACTATTCATGACCGACCTGCTCGAATTCTTCTCGGTAAAGCCGAGAATTTCGTCGGTCGCCAATGCGATACAAGTGCCGAAGAAAATTCGTGAGGGCTTCGAGTTCAAGAATGTCTCGTTTCAGTATCCTGGCAGCGCACGTCAGGTTTTGAAGAACGTGAGTTTCAAGCTTGGGCCATCTGAGCGGATTGCGATCGTCGGCGAGAACGGCCAAGGAAAGACCACGATCGTCAAGCTGCTCACGCGGTTGTACGACCCGACCGAGGGGCAGATTCTTCTGGACGGCAAAGACTTGCGCGAATACGACCTGGAAAGCCTGTGGGCGCAAATCGGCGTAATTTTCCAGGATTTCATGCGCTACGAGATGACGGCTTCGGCGAACATCGCCGTGGGGCGCATTGAGGAAATTCAAAATCAGTTTCTGATTCGCGCAGCGGCGAATAAGAGCCTGGCCGAGCACGCGATCCGCAAGCTGCCGCAAGGGTTCGATCAAGTTCTGGGCTCGCGTTTTGAAGGAGCGGTGGATTTGTCGGGCGGAGAATGGCAGAAGATCGCCATCGCCCGCGCTTATCTTCGCGACGCGCAGCTACTTATTTTGGACGAGCCCACGGCGGCGCTCGACGCACGCTCCGAGCATGAGGTCTTCCAGCGCTTTTCCGAGCTGACCACCGGAAAAATGTCCGTGCTGATTTCGCACCGCTTCTCTACCGTAAAGATGGCGGATCGCATTCTGGTTCTGAAGAATGGCGAAATTGCGGAACAGGGCAAGCACGAACAACTGCTGAAAGTTGGCGGCGCATACGCCGAGATGTTTGAATTGCAGGCTGCCAGCTACCGCTGAGTGCAAACCGGACCCCAGTAACCCCACGAACCGGACTAGACAAGTTCCTGCGGTGGAAGGGGCTGGTACGCCTTGAAACCCGCTCGCTGCATTCCGCGCTGGGCCTCCGGATTCTTCATAAACGTATTCCAGACGAATCCGGTGCGGGCGTTTTCGGCCATAACCAGCGAGATGCCGGTATCAATCCCCACCACGTCGCTGTCATACCAGTTCGTTATCGGATTAAAAGCGTCCACGAAGCCGTACTGGCTCCAGGTACCTGCTCCATAGCGGTTGTAGATATTTCGAAGCACCCGGATTGCCGGACCCGGCAGAAACGGAAGCGAGCCTCCGGTCGCGCAAGGAACTACCGTTCCATCAATGGGCCCGGTGGAAGGCGGCCCTCCCCAAACCACGTAACCCTTGGCCGAATCGGAAGCGGTAATCCCCCAGAGATCGTTGCTATAGGTCGGAAATTTGTCGGCGAGGCTTAGACAAAAACGGCGATGGATGTCGGTGGCCACTATGGAATTCTGAAAGTAGTCCGCGTACTTGTCGCGCTTCCCGCGAAAATCAAACCAAGCCTGCGAGTACTGGTGAACGAACAATGGCGCGTTTGAGCCAATGAATTTGATTCCGTCATACTCGAATTCAGTGCGTTTCCACGCATCCCAGGTAGACGCGGGCAAGGGATGAGAAAGTGATCCCAGGCCCATCAAGTACATCATCATCATTTCGCTGTAACTATCCCAGCGGTACTGCAAGAAACCTGATTCAGGAGTCCAGCCGTGCGGCAGGAGGCGAGTATCTTCGGACAACCATTTCCAATCCACGCGATTGAAGATCTCGTGGGCTAACTGGCTGATTTCGGAGTGCTGAAAGTGCTGACGGCAGGTGAGAATTCCGCAGAGCAACAAAGCAGTATCCACCGATGAAAATTCGGACTGCCATAGTCGCTCACCAGTGCTGATGTTGGCCCAATGATAGAAAAAGCCGCGTTCATTGGGCAAAGTCTTCCACAGAAAACGCAGGGTGGCTATAACGCGCTCGCGAGCCAGGGAGGCGGTGATAAAGCCCCTCTTTTCGCCGATACACATCGCGGTCAGGCCAAACCCGGTCGCTGCAGTACTCCCCAGAACGCCCGATCCCGGAGCGCGAACGTTGCACCGATCCCTAACCATTCCGGTTTTTGGATCGGCTTGATCCCAGAAATACTGGAAACTGGCCTTCTCGAGATCCTCCAAAAAAGCATGATCGCGCTCGGTGAGATAGGTGGGAGGGGGCAGTTCAGGCTTGGGAGGAGCAATGATCTGGGCGTTTAGCAACCCGGGGAAAGCGAATCCCCGAAGCAAAGGAGCCGCGTATAAGGACCCGGCGGCGAACTGCTGGAGCACCCTTCGCCGCGTGATTAGGGCTCGGCTGGAATCTTTTGCGGTCACCGTACAATGTTAGACGAACGAGACTTCGATTGAAACCATTCCGGATAATGCGGCGATTTTCAGTTAACGGGTTCGCCCAACCCAAAATGGTCGGTCTCGCCAAAGCCAAGCATTCGTCCACGCACCGGTGTGAGCGAACCCGGGTTCCAAATCGCTACCATTTTTGGAAGTCTTTCAGAAAGGGTTGGAGGGGCCGCCCGTGCATGGGGGAGACTAAGCGGCCCCTTCTGGGGAGAGAATGCGTGGTATGACAAAAAACGATTTAGGGGATGCAATCAATCATCGTTTGCAAAATACCCCGCCATTGGTTTCGATTCCATACGGCGGTAAACGTACTTAGAGTCAGGAAAATACTGTAGGAAATGGAGTTCTACGGCACTAGTTCTTATAACTGAAGAAGGTTTTCTCCCGACCCAGGTGTTCGATGGCCGAAATCAAAATACGGTTCGAATCGGATTTCAGCACCAAGCCCTGGGCGCCGGCGCGCTCCACCAAGATGCGAAGCTCTGGAAGGTCGTGCAGGGTCAAGATCAGAACATGGGATTTTGGGAACCCCTGATGAATCGCGCGCGCCGCCTCCAGTCCGTTCAGGTTTGGCATGGACATATCCATGACCACGACGTCGGGGTTCAATTCCCCGGTTTTGGCAATGGCTTCATTTCCATCGCTGGCTTCGCCGCAAACAGCCCAGCCTGTCTGGGATTCGAGCAGCGTTCTAACCGCTCGACGAACGTAGGGCTGGTCGTCGACAATCAGAATGCGAAGTTGTTGTTTTCCGTCAGTCACAATGGCGACCCTTAGGCCTCGATGATCTTGTTGCGAATCGCGTAGCGCACGACTTCGCTCACGCAGTGACAATCGAGCTTGCGCATAATATTGGCCCGGTGCGTTTCCGCGGTTTTCACGCTTAGTCCCAGGGCCACCGCCACCTCTTTACTGCTTTTGCCTTCAGCGAGAAGCTGCACGATTTCTCGTTGACGCGCAGTCAGGCGTCCGGCTTTAGGTTGGGTATCGGAAACCGGCCGCGCGTCACCCTTCAAGAAGCCATCGAGAATCATCTGTGCGACACGCGACGTAAAAAATGTTTTATTCCGGCGAAGCGCCTCAAGCGCCGCCAGAAGATCGCGGCCGGCATCGGTCTTCAAAATATAGCCGCGCGCGCCGGCATCGAGAACTTCGCGGATAAGCGGATCGGATTCATGCATGGTCAGAATCAAGACTTTGGTCTGGGGCCGCATTTTCAGAATCTGCCGGGTAGCTTCCAGGCCATTTAGCGATGGCATGGAAAGATCCATGACCACCACATCGGGAACCAACTCCTTGGCCATGCTGACTGCATTCCGGCCATCGGCGGCTTCTCCCACGACTTCACATTCCCGCTGGCCGTCCAAGATCGCGCGCAAACCCTTTCTAACGATTTCATGATCGTCGGCGATCAGCACTTTCATCATTGCCATTTTTCCCCCTGCGGCTGTTTAAGAATTTGAATCGAGCCAATAAGAACCAAAGGTCCAAGGACAACGACCGTCAGCCTTAAATATTGAGTATTGCTGTTCTGGCCGGAGCGACAATACAAGAATCGCTGTAGTAGGCGGGCAGGATGCACTGAGACGCTTTCTGGATAAGAATCGGCGCCATTTCCAGGGTATGAGCGAAAAACTCTCCCTCTACAGCAATTGGCAGCTGAAGGTACCTTCAAGGCCCTATAGCGGGTTCCCGCAACAAGAACTATAGTGCGCATTGCGTAAGGCTAGTTCCGCGTCGTCAAAAAAACATGAGGGTTTCCGATTGGCAGGAGGAAAAAATGTTGCGATACGCTTTGATTTTTTTTGTGGTTGCGCTGATTGCCGGAATCTTCGGATTCTTCGGGCTCGCCGCTGCGGCAGCCGGGATTGCTAAGATTCTCTTCTTCATCTTTCTAGTACTGTTTTTGGTTTCTCTCGTATCCGGTCTAATGAGTCGCGCATAGAGACCATCATTTGCCATCTCAGGATTTGCCGGCGATTTATCTCGCTGCGAACGAGGTGGAGGCCCAACAGGAGAACGCATGAAGGGTTCGTCAGTGGTTGGAGTCGTTTTGATCGCGCTAGCAGTGATTTCGTTCGCCTATCAGGGCATCACCTACACCACGCACAAAAAGGTGATTGACCTGGGGCCTATTCAGGCGACGACAGAGCAGCACAGAACAATACCGCTACCGCCGCTGTTCGGGGGTTTGGCGCTGATTGGAGGAATCGTCCTGCTGGTGGCGGGCAGCAAGAGCGGTTAGCAAATCGTAACCACCAATTACACACTCCTGGTCTCGGAATCTTAATACTTTCATAAATCCTAACTTCCGGGATCAGGCGCGAAGTCCTAAAGCCGCTGATTTTGCTTATCCTAGAACGACCCGAATCTGGTGTACCTTCCCATCATCTGCGAGGGGAATATTTGTCGTGCCCGCCACGATCTTTCCGTCGAACTCCATCAGGGCCACGCCTTTTGAAACGCTGGACGGATTTTCCACCCTGATTTTGTAGATTGACGAATGGTAACGGAATTCCATCGAGTAGTTCGGCCAATTTCTGGGAATGCAGGGGTCGATCGAGAGCGTCATCCCGCGAACGCGCAGCCCTAGAATCCATTCGACACCCGCGCGATACATCCAACCCGCCGAACCCGAATACCAGGTCCAGCCGGCGCGACCCAGATGCGGATTTTCGGCATAAACGTCGCCGGCGATTACGTAAGGCTCAGCCTTATAGCGTTGCACTCTTGCCCGGGAATTCGTGCGATTGATGGGATTCAGGAAGCGAAACATCTCGAAAGCTTTATCACCATCGCCGAGTGCGGCAAACGCGATCATGGTCCAGGTGGAGGCGTGAGTGTACTGCCCTCCATTTTCGCGGATCCCCGGCAGGTAACCTTTGATGTAGCCCGGATCATGCTGGGTGTGATTGAACGGCGGAGTGAGCAACAGAATTACGCCTTCGGGTCGAACTACAAGGAGTTGATCCACTGCGGCCATGGCCCGCACGGAGCGCCCTCGTTCCGCAGCGCCGCTGATGACGCTCCACGATTGCGCAATCGCATCAATCTTACATTCGTCGTTGCTGGCCGAGCCGAGGGGCGTGCCGTCGTCAAAATACGCACGACGGTACCATTCTCCGTCCCATCCTTCCCTTTCCAACGCTGCTTTCAGGCCACTCACATGAATGCGCCAATTTTCCGCGCGCTGGTGTTCGCCGCGAGCATCGGCATGCTTGGCAAATTCCCACATGACGCTATGAAGAAACCATCCCAGCCAAACGCTTTCGCCCTTGCCATCCTGCCCGACGCGATTCATGCCGTCATTCCAATCGCCGGTGCCCATCAGCGGCAAACCGTGGATGCCCACGCGCAGGCTGCGGTCAATGGCGCGAGCGCAGTGCTCGAAGATCGTCGCGCGGGTCTCCGATACGCGCGGTTGGAAATAGGATTCCTTCTGCCCTTCGGCAAGCTCATCGCCTTCAAGGAACGCAACCTGCTCTTCCAGTACGGTCATGTCCCCGGTCGTTTCCACAAATTGATTTACCACGTAGGGCAACCACAGCAGATCGTCGGACATGCGGGTGCGAATACCGCGTCCGGAGGGCGGATGCCACCAGTGCTGGACATCCCCTTGCGTAAACTGGTGCGCGGCGGACAGAAGAATTTGTTCTCGAGTGATTCCCCTCCGGGCGACGGCGAGGGCCATCACATCCTGCAGTTGATCGCGGAATCCGTAGGCGCCACTGACCTGGTAGAAGCCCGCGCGCGCCCAAACCCGGCATGAAAGGGTCTGGTACAGCAACCAACGATTCAGAAGTAAATCCATACTGGGATCGGGAGTGGATACCTGCACGTTGCCGAGCGTATCGTCCCAGCGCCGCTTTACGTCTTCCAGCACTGCGTTCAAATTCTCTTTACGGTAACGACGCAGGAGATCACGAGCTTTTTCAGCATTCTCGGTTTGACCCAAAAAAAAGACGACGTCAACCTGCGCTCCGGCCTTCAAATCAATTGTGGTCTGTAATGCGCCACAGGGATCCAGACCAGCACCAACCTTCCCCGAGAGCACTCCACTACGCTGCAACGCCACTGGATCGTCCGCGGCACCGTTCCGACCCAGGAATTCCGTCCGATCGCTGGTGTAGGACGCCGGTTGACCAAGGAAAGCGGCAAATGCCACGCGGCCGCCAAATTCGTTGTTCCATGCGTTGCGAGCGAACAGCGCTTTCGATTCGGAGTCCATCTCGGTGGTGAGATATGGCGCCGTGGCGCGTGAACTTCCCAGCACCCACTCCACATAGGCCGTGACGGACAACCGGCGTGTGCGGCCTGAATTGTTGCGCAGGGTGAGACGCGAAATTTTTATGGGATCTTCGGGCGGAACAAATTGCAGCAATTCAAGATTCACTCCGCGAGAACTGTACTGAAACACGCTGTAGCCTTGGCCGTGCCGCGCGATGTAGGTCCCAGCATCGTCGCGAATGGGTAAGGCAGTCGGCGTCCACGTTTCGCCGGTAGCTTCATCCCGGATGTAAAGAACCTCGCCCGGAGTATCGAAAATATGATCGTTGGACCAGGGCGTAATCTGGTTCTCATGGCTGTTCTGCGACCAGGTAAAGCCCGATCCGGATTCGGAGACGAGAAATCCAAAATTCGGATTGGCAATCACATTGACCCAAGGCTCGGGCGTGCGCACTCCTTCGGCTAATCTCGTAACATATTCGCGCCCGTCCTGCGCGAAGCCGCCCAAACCGTTAAAGAACGCGAGGGATTCCTGCGGCGGTTCGATTTCACTCCGGATCGGCATGCGACTGGCGTGAGGCCGCAGCGTCTCGATTGGCTCGCTCTGTTGAGAACGCGTGATCTGCTCGACCAGCGTGCCGCGGCGGCTGAGGAGCACGGCGCGCGCCACACTTTGGATCTGCGTCCGAACCGGCGATGAAACGATGTCGCCGCGCAGCAGAAAAATCTTCCCACTCGCCCCGCCCACGTCGGGAGAAAGTCTCAATTGACTGCCGCGCACCAGGGCTTCCAGGGAATCCTGCAGATCTTGAATATATGAAGTTGCCTTTTCGTTGATAATCACGACGTCGGCGGAAAGCTGCTTCATGCGCCAGTACTCATGAGCGCGGAGTAATTGACGAATCATCGAAACGTCATCGACGTCATCCACGCGCGCCAGTACGATGGGCAAATCCCCGGAAATCCCCTGCGACCAGAGGCTGGAAATGTCCAGGGGCGTGCGGCCTAACGCGTCCGAGGAAGGCCGCAGGGACGAATCCACATACAAGACATCGTTGGCGAGACGCTGGAACAAAATCGCTTCTTCCGGAGTGATGCCCAGGTGATTCAGTTGCACTTGCGCTTGAGTCCAGGCGAGAGTGATGGTCCGCTCGAATGCTCTGCTGTCGCGATATTTGTCGGCCAGGTCGATGGCCTGCTCTCGAGTTTCAGCCGCCATCGTCGCAAAAACTAACCGGACGGTGCTGCCCGGCGGAACATGAACGGTGCGCCGCAAGCTGATGATCGGATCGAGAACCGGTCCGACCGTGTTGGAGAGCGGCCGGCCATCCATTACCGAAACGGGATTGTTCAGCGAACGCGTGCGACCTATAAATCGCGCGCGATCCGTCTCGTATTGCAGATCACCAACGGTCTCACCGTCGGTGAACATCACATGCGCGGCCCACACGGACGCTTCGTCGTTAGCACGTTTGCGGCGGGTCGCGAGCAGCGCACCGACCTCCGCGGCAAACTCTGTTTCGACAAAGAGCTTGGCAAAAGCGGGGTGGGCAACGTCCGCCGCTTGGGTGGTCAAGGAGAGCTCCGCGTAAGAGGTCACTTGGATATTGCGCGCTCGAACACCCAGATTGGTAATCGAGAGGCGGCGTACTTCGGTATCGTCCTCGGAGGAAACAACAACGTCGAGTTGAGTGGTCAACGACCGGTCACGACGAATAATTTCGGCGTGGTCCTCGAAAAAGATGGCGTCGTAACCGTCGGGCTCAATCGTGGTCGGCTGATATCCGGCGGACCACACGTTTCCAGTTTGTTCGTCGCGAAGAAAGATGTATTGGCCCCAACAATCCCTGGTGGGATCTTCGCGCCAGCGGGTGATCGCCACCTCGCGCCAGCGGCTATAGCCGGACCCCGCGGAAGTCAGCATCACCGCGTACCGCCCGTTCGACAGCAAGTGCGTTCGGGGCGTCGGTTCATTCGGCAGCGAGAACTTGCGCACCACCGGAGCCACCATCTCTCGAATACGCGAAGCGGCAGAGACCTCCTCGGCGCGTGGGCGAGCCACTAAAACATCGCGTGGCGTGCGTTCCTGCAAAAGAAGCTCCGTCGCCTGGACCATCGGCTCCGAATGGAATCGATTTTTCATGGCACCGTTGGTCAGCACGTCGGCAAACGCCACCAAGGACATTCCCTGGTGATGCGCCATGTAAGTGTGAACGACCGCGACATCCTTGCCCTCCGGGACGCGGGTCTTGGTGTAGTCCAGCGATTCGTAAAAACCATATGTGCCGGTTCCGCCCGCTTCCGCGATGCGCGCCAGATTTTGCATGGCAAGCGAGGGTTTGATCAGCGCGGCAAGCGCGGTGGCGTAAGGAGCGATTACCAGGTCTTCACTCAGTCCGCGTTTTAAGCCCAAGCCCGGCACGCCGAAACTCGAATACTGGTAAGTGAAATCAATATCGCGCGCATTGAAGGCCGATTCCGAAATGCCCCAGGGGACTCCGCGCTCGGCACCATATTCGATCTGCCGAAAAACGACCTGTTCGTAGGTCTGGCTCAACATACTTTCTTCTGGCGAGCGCATCACAAGCGCCGGCATCAGATACTCGAACATCGAACCTGACCACGAAATCAGCGCGGCCCCCCTCCCCACCGGAGTCAGCGCGCGTCCTAGCCGGAACCAGTGCGCAGAAGGCACTTCGCCCTTCGCGACCGCGATGAAACTCGTCAGCCGCGCTTCCGATGCGAGCAGATCGTAGCAACTGGCATCGAGAGTTCCGTCACCAGGCCGGAAACCGATGGAGAAAAATTTCCGTTGCTCGTCGTACAGGAACCTGAAATCCATCGCTGCGAACAGATTTTCCGCGCTGTGTGCAACCGCAAGGAGGCGTCGTGAAAGTGCGGACGCATCGTGCGAGGCGCTGTCCAGCGCCGCTTTCCATAAGTCAATCCGAGCCAAAACTTCCACGTCTTTGGATGGTTCGGCGGAAACTTTGGCGTGAAACGCGGAAAGCTCGCGGTTTGCGGATTCAAAACATTCCGGAGCAGTCTCGATCGTCGGCAACGAACGAAAGTATTTTTCAATTGCGTCCCACTCCGGAAATGTTCCCGGAGTGCTGTCCGCTATGGCGCGAACGTATTTGTCGTCCAGGCGCAACATCGGAAGCACGATGCGGGCGTCGCGGGCGTGACTTTCGATGCAGGCACGCGCGGCTTCAGCCCAATAGAGCAATTCGGAATCCGGATGTTCGCCGAGTTCCTGCACCAACGTCTGGGTCACGTCGGTGACGGTCTGAGCCCGCTCCCGAAGGTCCACAAATCGTCGCGCCCAGTCGCGGGCACCCACGGGCATCGGATCAAGCATGGCCGCAAGCCGGTCAATCGAATTGCTCAGTTGCTTGCGCGTCACCGTGTGCGTTCGCCGCGTGTCGGTGATGGCCCCGAGCGAACCACGAAGCAAGTGAAGGGCGTCGTCGATTCCGGCAAAAAGCGTGGGAACGACCGAAACGCCTTCTGCAAAATCATGGCAGGCGCGTCCAACTACCAACAAATGGCCGGCGAGGTTTCCGCTATCCACGCTAGAGATATATTTCGGCTCCAATGGCTGGAGGGCGGAAGTCTCGTACCAATTGTAGAAATGGCCGCGAAAGAGTTCCATCTGGCCGAGCGTGCGAAACGTGGATTCCAATCTTTCGACGGTCTCGGTCGCACCGATCCAGCCCAGATCGTGCGCACTCAGATTCGTCAACAGGCTCAGTCCAATATTGGTTGGCGAAGTACGATGGGCGACGACCGGCTTGGGATCCTCTTGAAAATTATCGGGCGGGAGCCAATGATCCGCATCAGTTAGGAATTTCTCGAAGAAGCGCCAGGTTCGGCGGGAGGTGGAACGCAAAGCGCGAACGTCGCTGGGTGATAAGGGCTCGAGTTCCCGGGCCGCCGGCGGAATGCTAATCCACCGCGCAACCATGGGCGCTACGAGCCATAAGAGCCCAAACGGAATTGCCGCATCCATCGCCTGCGGCCGTACAAATCTGACGGCCACGAACGCGGCGAGAGCCAGGCCCGCGCCGCCAGACATTCGTTTGTAAATACCCCACGGATTCAAGTTAACCGCGTGCCGCGCCTGCGCTGCGGTCACCCACTGCAACATGTTCTTGCGAGTGATGAGCAGGCGCGCCAGCGTTCGCACGATCGCATCGCCCATCAGCCAGGCCTGATAGGACATAAAGGTCAGCGTCAACGCGATCTGCGAGACTCCCAGCGAGAGATCGGAAAGAACATTGCGTACGTAACTTCTTTTCGAAATGCCGCCAAATCGCGGATGCAAACCGACCAGGAACGGAATCAAGGGAGGTATCGAAATCATCGCCAACACGAATCGCGTCCACATCCAGGGCGAAACGTGAGGCAGCATCCATCCGACGACCATGGTCAGAAACATGGCCGGCGCCGAAAGAGTACGGCGCAAGTTATCGATCATTTTCCAGCGGCTGATCGCTGGAATCGCTATCCTTCCTCGCTCGCCTTTCGAACTTCGGCCCAGACCGAGAATCCAGGGAAGCAACTGCCAATCGCCTCGCGCCCAGCGATGCTGGCGCAGCGCAGACGCTTCGTAGTGCGAAGGAAACTCGTCAAAAAGTTCGATATCCGACGCGAGAGCCGCGCGCGCGAAGACGCCTTCAAAGAGATCGTGGCTCAGCAGAGTGTTTTCCTCGACCTTGCCCGCGATAGCCTTTTCAAACGCGTCTACGTCGTAGATACCCTTGCCGGTGAATGATCCTTCGCGAAATAAATCCTGATAGACATCGGAGACCGCCGCCGAGTACGGATCGATACCGCTGGGTCCCGAAAAAATCCTTTGAAAAAGCGAGCCTTCGTGGCTAGTGGGCAGCGACGGGGTCACGCGAGGCTGCACGATGGCGTAACCATCCACCACGCGGCCTAAGTCCGAATTGAATTCCGGGCGGTTCAACGCATGGGCCATCGTGCCGACCAGACGGTTCACGGTGCCGCGCGGAAGCCGCGTATCCGCGTCGAGCGTCACAACGTAGCGGACATTTTCAATGGAATGGAGATTCTGGCCGGGAATATCAATGAACGAAGTAGTTGTCGAGCCTCGGAGAAGATGATTGAGTTCCTGCAGCTTCCCGCGTTTGCGCTCCCACCCCATCCACTTCCCTTCCTGTTCGTTCCATTGCCGTTTGCGATGGAAAAGGAAGAAACGTGTGCCGCCCTGTGGCGTAGGTCCGTGGCGTCTATTTAGCTCGGCGATCGCGGTAATGGCAGTGTCGAGAAGTTCCTCGTCACCCGCGGCTGATTCGGTGTCCGAATCGCTCCAGTCCGTCAGGAGCGCAAAGCTCAAGTCGCCGTCGGGATTCGCCAGAAAATGGATTTCGAGATGATCGGCGATCTGCTGCGTTCCCTCTTGTGAGGTCAGCAGGGTGGGAACGACTACCATTGTGCGCAAATCTACCGGCACGCCTTCGAGAAACTCCATACGCGGCAAAGTGCGCGGACCGAGCAGATCGGTGACGACACGGTTGATTAGAGCGATGGCCAGGTCCGACGCAGGGATCGCCGCGAGAAAGGCCATCAGAAACAAATACGGCGTGCCCAGGCCGAGACTTCGTGCGTGGCTCAGCGGAATCGCCAGAATAATCGCGGTCAAAATCGCGATAGTGCCGAGATATCCGGGGACGGAGTGCCGCACGTACAGACGTAGAAGTTCGCGCCGCCAAAGAATCTTGAAGCCCAGCTCCTTTTCAAAGTCGGCGCGACCGTGGGATAGCAAGTAATAGCCGGGGTCAGCGCGCTTCTCACTGCTCACCTGGCCGTTCGCGCCGGGTGCTCCTTGTGCGCGCTTGGCTCGTTGCACGGCGCGTTGCGCAACTTCAATTTCACTGCGGTGCGAACCTCGCGCTAAATCTTCAATTGCGTGGCGGTAATAGTCGCGCGTTGCAAAATCCATTTGCTCGAAATTGCTACCGTCGCGAAGCGCGGCATCCACCAGGCTGATGCTTTCAAAAAAAGTGTGCCAATCGAACTCAGACGTCAGTCGCATGCTGGTAATGATGTTGCGCACCGTCACGGTCATGGCCGCTTGCTCTTGATGTTCGGCACGAACAATCTCGTCGGAGGTGGTGCCCTGGGCGGTGAGGCGCTCATCCAGCCAGGTGAGGATGGGTCCGACCTTCGGATCGAGGTCGCGCAGGCGCTGAATTAGGCGCACCGCGAAAGCGCGTTCCAGCGGCGCGTTTCCAAAACTGCGAAGCACCTCGTCCGGCGAAACAGCGGGCTGGCCGCCGGTGCCAAGAGCCCGATCCGCCAGTACGTCGGCCTGCAGCCGCGCATTCCGGCTCTGCACGATGCGCTCTGCAATCCTCCGAAGATTTTCCACCAGCACGACTCGCAGGATGATCGCGAGGGCCCACAACTCGCCAATCGTCAGCGGCTGTACCCGCTGATACGCCATTACGAAGCGGCGAAGCACTTCCGGATCGAGCCGACTATCGGTGTGGGCGACGTACGCCCAGGCAACTCCGTAGACCCGCGGATATCCCTCGAGATGGCCGGACACAAGTTTGGGGAGCTTGCGGTAGAAACCAGGCGGCAGGTCGTCGCGAATTTCGCGGAGCTGTTCTTCGACGATGTAAAAATTATCGAGCAGCCACTCCGCCGCCGGAGTGATTCCCTGCTCGAGCTCAACCGCGCGCGCGGTCGCCCGATAGTATTCGAGCAGCCGCCGTCCGTTCTCGATCACTTGTGGAAGTAACGGATGGCCTGGGCTGGATTCGGCGTCCACGACCTCTTGCGCAGCCGCCAGACTTTCGGCGTGCTGCTCCAGCCGCTCGACGCTAAAAAGTTCGGCGCGAATCGGCTCTTCGACAGTAGTGGCAATAACGGTGGGCGCCTGCGGCTTACTCATCCAGTCCTTTCATGTCAGAAACCGCGCACTTCGGTGACGGGTCGGGTTACGTTCGAATCCAGAATCCGTTGAATTTTCCTAGTTCCGCGAGGGATTGGCAATACGGAATGAGCCAAAAATCGCTACAGCGAATAATTCAGATCGCTACAGCCAGCGATGTATGTATTATCCGCCTAATTCGGCCAACACTCGACAAAAGGGCTGATACGCGCCGGAACGCCTTTCTGGGAGTCGGAATGCTTCTTTTCATCCTTACGATTGTGCTGATTATTGCCTTGGTTGGGTCGATCCCCAAATGGCCACATAGTCGCGGGTGGGGATATTATCCGAGCGGGGGTGTAGGGCTAGTTCTCGTGATTCTTCTGGTTTTGTATTTGCTAGGCCGCTTGTAACGATCGCTCCCGCGGAGGGGCTCCTCACTTCGAGATTTTTGTTCAAATTCTCCATGGCTTTTTCGATTTGCCTCGCTTCAAAGCATTTCGCGTAGTCCCCACTTTTCGGTAAGAAACCCGTTCATCCAGTCATTCTTCGTAGTACGCGCGAACAGGTAAAAGAACTGTACCGTTAGCCAGTTTCAAGGGACCACGCCAGCTTGATAGCCTGCCTTACAGGGATTTCCTCCTAATTAATTGAAATTTCTTAGTAGTCGGGTGCGCACAACCCTTCCGATTCACTGGGTCAGCACCCAATTCCCGCGTTCGATCGGTTTGGGGGCATCGTGCGACGTTCGTTAACGGTTGTACCGTTCGTGGTCGTTTTGATGTTTATGACATCGAGTTGTGCGTTGTCACCCACCGGCTTCACGGAACCCGGTCCGCCCGCTCCTGAGACGTTGACGATATCGCCGAGCACGGCCAACGTGCGTGCGGGATTGACCCAACAGTTCACGCCGTCGCCGATCACGATGACGATCAACTGGAGCGTTAACGGCGTGTTGGGCGGGACCGCCTCAACTGGAACGATTGATACAACCGGAAACTACACTGCCCCGGCAACTCTTCCGTCTCCCAATACGGTGACGATCGAAGCGGTAGAGGCCTCCAAGAAATCGGTGAAGGGTTCGGGCGCCGTGACCTTGTGGAATCCGGTGCCGCAGATTTCCAGCGTTTCGCCCTCGCAGGTGACCGTGGGCCCAATATCCATCACGATTTCGGGGAGCAATTTCGTGAGCGGCGCGACCGTTTCATTCGGCGGGCAGAATCTTACGGTTACTTCCGCATCGAGCACGCAATTGACCGCCACTGGGACCGCCACTGATTCCCAGGTAGGCTCGGTTGTTGTCGAAGTGACGAACCCGGACCCGGGTTCGAGCCAATCGAACAGTTTGAGCGCACAAGTCGTGGGTGGAATGCCGGTAATCTCGGCGACGGTTGCGGCGCGCTTCCTCGATCAATCGAGCTTCGGCCCGACCGCCGGCTCAATCGCTCATGTTCAACAGATCGGTCTGCAAGCCGCGTTGACCGAACAGTTCAATCAGCCGGCAACCCAATTCAGCCAGCCACCATCTCCGGATACCGCAGTCTGTGGGTTCACGAATTGGCGTTGCACCCAATCGGAATTCCTGAACGTTGCGGTGTGGGGCAACGATCAGTTACGGCAGCGGGTGGCGATGGCGTTGAGCGAAATATTCGTGGCGCCCATCGAGCAGGACAACGCAATGCCGTTCTATCTGAATACCCTGTCAGCCGATGCTTTCACTAACTACCGCACCATCATGCAAGATGCAGCGCTGGCGCCGAACATGGGCGACTACCTGAACATGGTGAATAGCGGGAAGCCTCCGGCCGGTCAAATTGCGAACGAGAATTTCGGCCGGGAAAATATGCAGCTATTCACCCTCGGGCTGGACCTCTTGAATCCTGATGGCACGTTGCAGACCGACGGAAGCGGAAATCCCATTCCAACCTATACCGAACTACAGGTGGAAGCATTCGCGCGCGCCTACACCGGTTGGACGTTCGCCAACGCAGACGGCAGCACTCCTTCAAGACTCAATTTCACCAGCCAGTGGCGGCACGCGATGGTTCCGGTTGAAAATGAGCACGACACGACTGAAAAAATTCTGCTGAACGGAACCACGCTACCGGCGGGCCAGTCCGCCGAGGACGATTTGAAGGGCGCACTCGACAATATTTTTGCACATCCGAACATCGGGCCATTTGTCTGCCGACAATTAATCCAACATCTGGTCACCGGCAATCCGAGTCCCGCATACGTGGGCAGGGTTTCCGCGGTCTTCGCGGATAACGGCAGCGGTGTGCGGGGTGACATGAAAGCCGTACTGACCGCGATTCTTCTCGATCAAGAGGCCCGTGCCGGAGACACGCAAAGTGGAGATCAGGCCGACCAATCCCCTGCGGTTGATGGCGGACACTTGCGGGAGCCTTTGCTTTGGACCATGAACCTGCTGCGCGGCTTGAATGCCGCACAGCCCAATCCTGCGACTCCCTACCCCTTTGTCAATTTCATGTCCTCGAGTTTGAACAGTGTTGGAGAAGCACCTATAGCTCAGACGAGCGTCTTCAACTATTTCCCGCCGTCCTATGTGATTCCGCAAACAACCGTGAACGCTCCCGAATTCAGCTTGGAAAATACCGGCTCCGCGATTCCCAGGATGACCCTTGCCGACCGCATCATTCACAACAGCGCGTCCGGGCCGACCGTAGACCTGAGCGCGACCAGCACAATCGGGCAACAGGCAAACGATCCGGCGCAAATGGTTGACTACCTCGGAATGCTTTTCATGCACAGCCAGATGCCGACCGACATGCGGACCGCGTTAATTGCCGCGGTCACCGCGATTCCCGCGACTGATCCGCAGAGTCGCGCGGAGTTCGCGGTGTATCTGGTGGTTTCTTCTTCGCAATACAAGATCATGCACTAATGCCGAGGCGATCGAGCGAAAGCGAAAAGGAGTTTTATGCACAATAGTCGACGAAGTTTTCTCACCAATGCATCGCTCCTTGCCGCCGGGAACCTCCTCGGCTTTCGTCCCTTCGGTATGTTGAACGCGTTGGCTCAAACCGCTGCGGACTACAAGGCGCTGGTCTGCATCTTTATGTTCGGTGGAAACGACGCGAATAACATGCTGATTCCGTTTGATACGAACGGGTACATGAACTACGCGTCCATTCGCGGACCGTTGGCGTTGGCGCAAAATACGCTGTTGCCGCTGGGTCAGCAGGCCACCTTTGCACTACATCCGAGCATGCCCGAAATTCAAGCCCTGTATAACAGCGGGAACGCGGCGTTTCTGGCCAATGTCGGGACACTCTTGAGTCCAACGACGAAAGCGCAATACCAGGCCAAGCAGGTGGCGCAGCCTTCAAATCTTTTCTCCCACCCCGACCAGCAACTCGAGTGGCAAAACCAGATGAATAGCGCAGCAGGCAGTACCGGCTGGGCCGGGCGCATCGCCGATAAATTGAGTACGCAATACAACCCGGGCGCGCTGGTGCCCATGATCACTTCGATCGGTGGCGATACTTTGTTTTGCAATGGAACAGGGACTTCGCCGGTTTCGATCGGAGCGAGTGGTCCTGGCGCGCCGAATTGCAGCGATCATTCGTACTGCGCTTCGCGGCAAGCCACGGCGCAACAACTTGCGAACATGAGCAGCGGCGTGACGATCGTGCAGGAAGATAATTCGATCACGAACAACGCGTTCACTTACAACTCCGTGTTGAGCGATGCGCTCAAGTCCGCGACGCCGCTGGCGACCGTATTTCCCACGACTACGCCATTCGGCGCGCAGCTGTCCGAGGTGGCAAAACTGATTCAGGTACGCGCGGCGGTGGGGGTCAAAAGACAGATTTTCTTTGTGGGCGCGGGTAACTTCGATACACACTCCACCCAATTAACCTTGCAGGCGAATTTGCTGGCGGAAGTTAGTCCGGCCTTGGGTGCCTTCTATCAGGCGCTACAGGAAATGAATCTGGCAAGTTCGGTTACCGCTTTTACCTGCTCGGACTTTGCTCGCACATTCCAGCCAAACTCCGCGGATGGATCGGACCACGCCTGGGGCAGCCATCACATGATCGTCGGCGGCGCGGTGAAAGGCGGCTCGATCTATGGGACATTCCCCACGCAGGTGCTTGGCGGCCCAGATGACGTTGGAAGCAACGGCCGCTGGATCCCGTCAACTTCGACAGCCCAATATGCGGCGACGCTGGCCCAGTGGTTCGGTCTGGCTCCAGGTGATCTCTCCTACGTATTGCCGTACATCGGTAACTTCAGTTCGAACAATCTGGGCTTTCTCGGCTGAGACATTCGGAGCTTTTGAGGAAGACAAACTCTCGCGACAACAAACTTCTCGACGCCTTGTTCCATAATCTAGTACGGCTCTCAGTCTGGTTCATTGCAGCCACCATCCGGAACTATTGTGCAATTTCTTGCACTGTATGCAATCTTGAGGGATTGTTCTGACTTTTTAGTGGTGCCTCCCTCGCGCATCTTGTATTAGGGACACGAGTTAAGAATCTTTGTCTTGAGCGCATGCAGTCCCAAATTGGAACCCGACGTGCCAGTAGTTTCTTGGGGTAGTCCTATCCTTCGGGCTCGGGGGTCTCATGAAAAAGTTCAATCTGCTTTTTGGTTTTGCTGCAATCTTTGCTGTCGCGCTCACTTCCTCAGCTAACTCGGTCCCGACGCGAGGGCGTTCTTCGTATGGCAACGAGGCTTCCGGAGTGTTGAGCACCAGCACCACAATCAGCGACGGAGTGACGATTGATTCCATGATGTTCTGCTCGGACGCAAACACTGACCCGGTCGGTGGCACGTGCCAAGTGGGATTTTCATACCAGATCCAGGGCGCACTACCGGCTGGAACTGAGTCTCTGGCCATTACGCTTCCTCTTCCTGGCGGGACTAGCCTCAATACGACTACACCAGCGGGAGTACTGATAAATGACAGCGACGGTTTTCCGGGCGCGAATATTCCGTTCTCTCCAAATCTAACCGACACGGACGTTGCAAATTTGGGCGCCGAAGGTGCCATAACATTTGCGACGGTCGGCGGCAATCCTGTCCTAACGTTTGTCCTTCCATTTTCATTTTCCACTCAGGGTTCAGGTTTATCGCTCTTCATGGATGTGACGGACAATAGCTCGAGTAACGGAAATTTTTGCTTCGATTCCACCAAATGCACGAAAGATTTGCCGAATTTGAGTTTGCTGGCTCCGGAAGTTGTGCTCAAGACTGCGGTTGCCACGACGCCGGAACCGACTAGCTTTTTGCTCCTCGGGTCCGGCCTGTTCGGTTTAATGGGATTCAGCCGCCGGCGTCGAGCCAATCTCTAGATCACATTACGCGTCGCGCGTCCCTTGTTGCTGGGAGCCAGCGGTTAAAACCGAGGGCTCCCATTTTTATTTGGCAAGACCGCCCGCTTTCCGGGCAATCAACGTAAATCCTGAGCCGTTGGCATCGGACTGAAGACGCTTCGCCTCGAGTTTGGTCGACGGGGTCGTTTCCGTTTGTGAATCGATTTCAACTTTCGCAAGACGTGCCTGAAGTTCATACCGTTTCAATTTCTTGCCTGCTGCTTTTTGGATTTCCGCCGTAAGGCTCTTCGCGGCACCTTCCACCTTGCCCTCGCGCGCTTCCAGATAAGCTTCGGCGATAGCCAATCCTATCCCTATTCCCAGATCTTGAGACGGTAAGCTCTTAGCGCGATCGATAGTCGTACGCGCTTCCGGCAACTTGTTCTCCGTGATCAGGGCTCGCGCGAGTGTCGACAAAGCGTCCCTTTCAACATCTGCATTCCCTTGGCTACGGAGCGCGTCAGCTGCCAGCCGCGCCCGGGACTCGGCCTCGCTTGGGCGATTCTGTTCCAGCGCAAGTGACGCTAGGGCCGTGTTACTTACCGCCAGCCCGAGCGCGTCAGCGAGTTGAGTATAGACTTGAAATGATTCCTGATAATTCTTGCCCGCATGATCCATCCGATCCTGCGCCAATTCCAGGTCGCCCAGGGCCGTCAGGTTGGATGCGTAGTCACCCTTCATTCCGGCGTCACGGGTTATCTTCAGCGCCTGCTCGACTTGTTTTCGCGCGTTGGCCAGATCACCTTGTTGAAACAGAATCAATCCGACATCGCTGAGGGCGAAGGCCGCATTCTTCTGATCGCCCACTTCCGTGGCCGTTTTCAGGATGTCTTCGTAGATCGTCTTAGCCGCGTCGTAATCGCCAGACGCGAAAAGATCCGCACCTAAACCTATTTCCGCGTCGATGATTCCCTGCTTATTGTTGATTCCTCGCGAGGTTTCCAACGACTGCTGATAGTAGCTATGTGCTCCCTTCAGGTCGCCGGCCGCGTACATCAGGTTTGCAATGTTCTTTAGTGCGCCGGCAATGTCGCGCTGGGCGCCGATGCCGCGGACGAGTTGTAAGGCCTGCTTATGACATTCGAGAGCCTGCGCAGCATTACCCTGATCGCTCAACGCGTATCCTAAACCCGTGAGGCTGCGGGCCTGGAGCAGCGGATCATTCACCGCCTTCGCGGCATCTCTCGCTTTTTCGCACGCGGATTTTGCCGCTGTGGAATCTCCAAGGTTCACCAGTGCGGTACAGCGGTGCCAATCCGCACTCGCGGCCAACCGGCGCGATCCTTGGCGATCGGCTTTTTCCGCCGCTCGGGCGGCGTCGGAATCCTGGGATTTAAAATCTCCCAACATTTCCGCCGCTTCCGCTGCGCGCAAATCAATTCGCGGATCTTCGCCGGCAGCGCCGGGAATCGCTCGCAAATCTGAAATTGTGGCCAGGGCATCTTTAGGTTTGCCGCCACGAATTTGCGCGTTCGCCTCGCGCAAACCGTAGTCCAGGTCGTCCTGATAAAGTGTCCGCAACGACAAATAATAAGTGGCTGCTTTGTCCCAGTCCGACGCGAACTCATAGAGGCGGCCCTGAATCAACCCTCGATCTTCGGCGGAAAGTGATCCGGCAAATGAAAGCGCTTTTTGCTGCTCGTCCTTCGCGCGATCGTCATACCCGAGGATCGACCAGGATTCCGCCAGGGCGGAATGAGCCAAAGCATACTCGGGCGATTCTTTGATGGCTTTTTGGAGCGGTTCAATCGCGCCATTGGCATCCATGCGCCGCAGCTTTTCAATCCCATCCGCATAGAGTTGCGCAGCGACGGAGTTCGACGGTACCGAAGCCTTCAGCGCAGCTTCGGCAGAAGGCGGGCGCCCTTCCATCCCGAGTTTTTGACGCAGCTGAGATCCAGCGCTTCCAATCATGTTCACCAGATCTGGCACTTGTTCGCTATTGCTGGTGACGCTGAAGGAATCAACGGTTTCGCCGGTGCGTGCGTTTTGCAGATGCAGGTCGACACTCAACTGGCCGGTACCAGGGGCTATGTAGGAACCGGTGACGATGTTTTCCGCGCCCAGGATCCCGCCAACCCGCTGCAGCGTTTCCGGACGATAGGTGCCATCGTCTGGTAGCGCTAGATCCGATTTCATTCGCGAAACATCTTCGCCAGCAATCGTTCGCAGATTGCCACCGGCTCCCAGTTCGGTAGTCAACATTTCGGGAAGAGCAGTTGCGAGCCAAGCCTGATTCGACTGTTTCGAAGAATTTACAAATGGCAGGACGGCAATCGTGGGCCGCGACGCAGGAGTTGATATCGCCGAGCGCGACGGTGCTGGATTCGTTTCGTGAGATCCGAAAATCCTGGTTCTTATATGGCCCAAGTCGAAGCCGAAACCGAGTGCCACGGCCAGTGCCGTGGCGCCGGCGGCCGTGATCCATCTCCAACGAGCAGGTGTGGGCGGTGTCACGGCCACGCTGCTCACCGAACTCGAAGGTGGCGCTGGCACCACGCTCAACGGACCGCTCGCTGAGAAGGTGGTCGTCAACGTCTCGAGAGCGGTGCGAAATTCGCGAGCGGTCTGATATCGCTCAGATTTCTGCTTATCGAGAGCTTTTAGAATTACGGCTTCGAGCCCTGGGGAAAAACGCTCGTTCAAAGAACGCAACGGTGCCGCTTCCTGATGCAGGATCGCACCCATCAGCTGCGCGGTTTGAGATTGCGGAAAGGGCCTGGACCCCGTGGACATCTCGTAGAGGACCGCGCCTGCGGAGTAGATGTCGCTCCGCGCATCCGTCGGCTCTCCGCGCAACTGCTCGGGAGACATGTAAGGCAAGGTGCCCTCGACACGGCCCGGTACTTCCGTGATGGACCGAGTGACGTCGCCGGTTTCCGTAGGGCTGAGCAGAATGGCCAGGCCAAAATCCAGAATTTTCAAACGGTTCTCAGCGGTAATGAAAAGATTGGATGGTTTCAAGTCGCGATGGACGACGCCTTGCTCGTGCGCTGCGGCCAGCCCATCGCACATCTGAATACCGAAGCGCACAACCTCCCGTTCGGATAAGGGACCTTCTTTTAATTTTTGGTTTAGCGGAACCCCTGAAATCAATTCCATGGCCAGGAAATCGAGTCCGTCCTGACTGCTGAACGCATACACGGTTTCAATGTTGGGATGATTCAGCTTTGCGAGGGCTAAGGCTTCCTTGCGAAACTGCTTTCTGGCATCGTCATCGGCCAACATTCCCGCCGACAACACCTTCAACGCAACCTTGCGGTCGAGTTGCTCGTCGAGCGCGCAATACACCACGCCCATTCCACCAGCCCCGAGTTGGCTAAGAATCAGATAATGCTGAAGTTTTTGCCCAATCATTCCACGGCCTGTGGCCGCATGTTAGGGTGCGCATGTATCGAAGTCAACGCCGGATGGAACATGGGGTTCAGAACTTTGAATCGAGGGGAAAAAAACGGCGGGCACCATTTCGATATCGGTGAGCGCTACTACCAAATCGAATCGTCTAAGTACCTACGACCAAAGCAATTGCAGTGGTGAGCCGGGTAGGACTCGAACCTACAACCCGCTGCTTAAGAGGCAGCTGCTCTACCATTGAGCTACCGGCCCACTGAAACCCTGAAATTGTAACACGAGACATTCTGCGGCCCAACGCGCAAGACCGGGCCGGTGAGGCTTCGCCCTTAGAAACGGAATTCATTCCTATTCAGGAACGTTTGGGAGTCGCCGCAGAGCCCGCGAGCAGGCCACCATCGAGGGTGATTTCCGTTCCGGTCATGAACGTCACTTCGTCCGACGCCAACACGACTGCAAGAGCCGCCACTTCTTCCGAAGTTCCAAAGCGTCGCAAGGGGGTGTCCTTTACCAGCGCTGCGATTCGTTCCTCTCGTTCCCGGCCCGTGCCGAGCATCGGCTCCCACATGGGAGTCAGGATGGCGCCCGGATGAATCGAGTTGCAGCGTATCTTCCATCCTTGTTCCGCACAATATAGGGCGACCGTCTTTGTATGATTCCGTACCGCGGCCTTGCTCGCGGCGTAGGCCGCCGCGCCGGGTATTCCCACCAGCCCGGAGCGCGACGAAATATTGATGATTGACCCGGTTCCCTGGGTTCGCATCGCTCGTATGGCGTGCTTGCAGCCGAGAAAGACGCCGTCCAAGTTCGTAGCCAGTACAGCGTGCCAGTCCTCGAGGCTGACGTGCTCAGGATCGTGAAGCGCGGAACTTTGCTCGAAGCCGGTAATACCAGCGTTATTTACCAACACATCGAACTTGCCATGCTGTCGGAGAATTCGGTTGATGCAGCTCTCCCAATCCCCTTCTTCACGAACATCGAGGTGGACGTAGCTGGCTGTGGAGCCGAGTGACGCACTTTTCTTTGACCCGGCGGCGTCTGCAATGTCGCTAAGAATGACAATGGCGCCTTGGGCTACAAATGCCTGTGCGATGGCCTCGCCGATTCCCGAGGCGGCTCCAGTCACCAGCGCGATTTTTCCATCCAGCCGTCGCATAGTTTTCTCGATCGTTTTGATTAGAACTTATCGAAAGGACGCAGCGGTGCAGGGCCTACCGAAAAACGCACGCAGATGAAAACATACAACTACGCATGTTGACGAAGCGTGGCCGTGATTTCCTTGGCGATCTGGCGGGCGCGTACCAAATCTCCGGGCCCCAGCGAAATTGCGGCAACGCGCGCGTGACCGCCACCGCCGTACTTCTCGCAGAGCGAAGCCAGATTGACGTCCTTCGGAGGCTCTTTCCACGGATTCGTGCCAACCGAAATTTTGGCCCGCGCAGCCGAGGCGCTGACACCCACGGAAAACATCGCGTCGGGGAACAAAAAGTAAGGGACGAACTTGTTGTAGCCCTCGAGATCCAGATCGCTTACATCGAAATAGATCACACCATCGCGAAAGTCGGCGCGTTCCCTGAAAATATCCACGGATTTGCGGTGTCGTTCGAGTAGCGGTGCTAGGTATTTCTGGACGATGGGCAACTGGATCATCTCGCCCAGCGACTTATAGGCGATATCCGGAATTAGTTTCGGAACCAGGTCGGGGTCAGGCGCTGCCTCGATCACCAGTGCCAGTTGCGTCGCCGGATCGGTCAGGCGAACGGCGGCTTCGGGCGAATCGAATTGCGCACCATCAATAATGTCGCCCCAGTGTATGAGTTCCGCGATAGGTTTGGCATTGAATCCGAACTTTTCAGAGGCGATGGTAGCCAGAAACTTCGTGCACGATTTGTAATTCGGATCGTAGAACTTCTTTCCTGAATGATCGTCGCGGAACTGCTGCGCATCCTGCGGCGTCAAGAACGCGCTTTGGTGGTGATCGAACCACCAGGTCAGCTTCGGAGAGCTCGAATACTTGAAATCCACGATGGCGTTTTCATCGCCGTCAAACGTTCCATCTTCGAACGGATGCGACGCCTTGTGGGTCATGCCCGTGTAGTGAAAATCGGCGTTGGGATTGATGCATTCGCGATAAAAGCGGGTGAAAATCGCGGCCGAAGAAGCCCCGTCAAAACACTTGTCATGGAAACAAACTCGAACGTTCAAATCGCGGCTCCCGTCCGGGCTTTGCGAGCCCCTGGCCTAAAATGGAAAGCCAATAAAGATGGACGTTGGCATCGTCGTTGTCAATAGGCAAGGGAGCCGGCGCGAGGATGTGAAAGGCGAAAAGTCTCGAACAAACCAGCGGGCCCGAAGGGTCGCCGACAAACAGGCCGTCCGGCTCGGTCCTGTGGCGCGTGGTTACGATTTACCGAAGATCTGGTCGGCGAGGTCCGCAGCGATCGGAACGCGAAACTTTTCTCCCTGATAGGCTTTAATCATGAGCAATATCCACAGGACGAAACCAATGATGGATACGAGCCAAAGCAGCCCGAACCCCATGTGAAATCCGGTGCCGGCAATGAATAACATTCCCAGCCCGATACGGATGATGGTCAGGCCGCCGAACACGACCATGGATTGTGCCGCGTGGAACCGCACGAATGGCCGCTTATCAATAAAGTAGAAAATTAAGCCAGTCACCCATCCGAGCAGATAGCAAAGCAGGCCCGCCACGTTTTCGGACATGCCGCTGGAACCCGCGCCAGCGGGCGTCGCAACCAGGGGTCCCGAACCGGAAGCCGACTGTGGGGCTCCGCAATTCGGGCAGAAACCAACGTTATCCGCCACCAACGTCCCGCACTTGGTGCAGTGTGGCATGAAACCTCCGATGGGTGTGCCTGGCACCTCGTTGGCGCGAAGCCTAGCAAAACCGAAGCGACGAGCGCAATCGAGAAATTCCTCTCCGCGAGGCTTGGCGCACTCAAAAACATCTCAGATCGGGCTGCGCCTTACTGTTAAAATGATCGCCTGCGGTCGTGGCGGAATTGGCAGACGCGCCAGCCTTAGGAGCTGGTGGGTGAAAGCCCGTGGTGGTTCGAGTCCACTCGACCGCACCAATTTTTCTGAGTTTACATCTTCAAAAGCCCGGGACGCCAAGTCTTGGATGTTGGCGTGCCCACGTTGACGGCGCAAGAGAGTTTGCCTATACTTGATGTTCACGCGGTGTTCGCCAGCCGCGCTCCCTGCCGCTTCCTTCTCGCAATGTGAACAGGTGAAAGGCAGAACAACGCTAACTGGAGTTCGGTTTTTTCCGCCGACGGAGCCCTGAAAAAATTCCTATGACTGAGGCAACCTGCAAACGTGAAATAGAGCTGGAAATTCCAGCCGAAAATGTAACCAAGGCAACGGAAAAGGCTGCGCGGGAAATCGCGCGCGTGGCGCGTATCCCCGGATTTCGTCCGGGTAAAGCCCCGGTAACGCTGATTCGCCGCCGCTTTGCCGAAGACATTCAGGGGGAAGTGTTGCAATCGCTAGTCCCCGAGTATCTCGAGAAGGCTCTGGACGAGAAGAAGATGATCCCGGTTACGCGGCCGGAAGTTGACCAGGTTGAATTCAAGGAAGGCGAGCCGCTGAAATTCCGCGCGGTCTTCGAAGTGCTTCCGGAATTCGAACTCGGCGACTACAAGGCTATTGAAGTTCAGGTTGATCCGGTTGAAGCAGGCGAAACTCAGGTTGATAAAGCCGTCGAAGAAATGCGGGACCGCGCGGCCACGTTTCTTCCGGTGGAAGGCCGACCCGCGAAAGATGGCGATTTCGTGCTGATCAAGCTAAACGGCACGCCCGTTGGTGAAGGCGAGCCGGTTGAAGCTGACAACATCATGTGCCACGTCGGAGCGGAAGAAACCCTGGAAAGCTTTACCGAACATTTGCGTGGGGCGAACACCGGAGAAACCAAGAAATTCCGGACCGAATACCCGGCCGATTATCCGGATGAGAAGCTAAAGGGCAAGACCTACGATTATTCCGTCGACGTTCAAGCCATCAAAGAAAAGAAACTGCCGGAAGTAAACGACGAATTTGCCAAGGAAGTTGCGGGTGAGGCCGCCGGCGTAACCAATCTCGCCGAGATGCGCAAGAAAATCCTGGAGAATCTGCAAGCCTCTAAGGAGCAGCAGCAGTCAGGCCAAGCTAAGGACCGAATCCTGGAAGAGATCGTCAAAAAGCATGATTTTCCGGTCCCGCAGGCCCTGGTCGAGCATCAAATGGACATTCGGCTGGAACGCGCGGCCCGCAGCCTTGCGGCACAGGGAGTTGACCCCCGGACCGTGAACATAGACTGGAAGGCGATGAGAAGCGGCCAGCACGATCGCGCCGTGAATGACGTGAAAGCGGAGTTGCTGCTCGACCGTATTGCTTCGGCGGAAAAAATCGATGCCACCGACGAAGATGTGGACAAAGAGCTCGGGTTGCTCGCGGAAAATAGTGGCGAATCGGCAACCACTTTGCGGGCTCGCTTGACAAAGCAGGGATCGCTCGATAGGATGAAATCGAAGTTGCGAAGCGACAAAACAATCGACTGGCTCTACCGCAACGCCCGAATCGAGACGACAGCCAAAAGTGAAAAGTAACCGTTGGTTCGGGTTCCTCAGCGCACGAAGAACATTCCAATGAGACAGACAAACGACGCGACTCCGCACGCAACGACTCTCGTTCCTATGGTTGTTGAACAGACCAACCGGGGCGAACGGGCTTATGACATTTATTCCCGGTTGCTTAAGGATCACATTATCTTCCTGGGCACGCCGATCGACGATCACGTCGCGAACCTGGTGACCGCCCAATTGCTTTTCTTGGCGTCCGAGGATCCCGAGAAAGACATCTCGATGTACATCAATTCGCCGGGCGGCTCGATTTCGGCGGGCATGGCGATTTACGACACCATGCAATTTGTGAAGCCTGATGTCGTCACCTATTGTGTCGGCCAGTCCGCGTCTATCGCGGCGGTTTTGCTGGCTTCCGGTACGCCAAAAAAGCGCTATGCGTTGCCGAACTCGCGAGTTTTGATTCACCAGCCGTGGATGTCCGGGCTCTCCGGCCAGGCTACGGATATTGATATCCACGCCAAGGAAATTATTCGCACGCGGGAAGCGCTCAACAAGTTGCTCGCGGGGCATACGGGCCAGACCCTCGAGAAAATCGAGCGGGACGTGGAGCGCGATTTCATCATGACCGCCGAGCAGGCCAAGGCTTACGGTATCGTGGATGAGATCATCAGCAAGCACCGGTAGTGGAATTTGAAACGGTACTTGAGTTCCTAAGGGTTAGTATCGAAACCGATGATTCCCTGCCGTGGCAGCGATTTCCGTTTTACAATGGGAAAAAGATTCGTCGTGTTTGATGATTTGAATCCTAAGGGGGCGTAGCCAGTGAAGCGGTTCACTCCAGAAGAGCCGTTACGCTGTTCCTTCTGCCATAAAACGCAGGAGCAGGTGGAGAAGCTGATTAGTTCTCCATCCGAGTATCCGCGCTCGTACGTGTGTAACGAGTGTGTGGGCGTCTGCCAGCAGATTCTCGAGGATGAAAAGCGCGAGCAGTCGAGTCCAGCCAACCGCCGGCTACCCCGCCCTCCCGAGATCAAAGCGTTTCTCGATGGGTATGTAATCGGCCAGGACAAGACCAAGAAGAAGCTTGCGGTCGCGGTCTACAACCATTACAAGCGCATCTTCCTTAACAAGCAGCCGGGCGACGTCGAACTCGCGAAGTCGAATATCCTTCTCGTGGGGCCCACCGGTACGGGCAAGACGTTGATGGCCCAGACGCTGTCGCGCATGCTCGACGTGCCGTTTGCGATCGTGGATGCCACGACGCTGACCGAAGCGGGATACGTTGGCGAAGACGTCGAAAACATTATTCTAAAGCTGTTGCAGGCTGCGGATGGAGACGTCCAAAAGGCTCAGCAAGGCATCATATATATTGACGAAATCGATAAAATTTCGAAGAAGGACGAAAATCCTTCGATTACCCGTGACGTTTCCGGCGAAGGCGTGCAGCAGGCACTGCTGAAGATCCTGGAAGGCACGGTCGCCAACGTTCCACCGCAGGGCGGCCGCAAGCATCCGCACCAGGAATTTACGCCGGTGGACACCACGAACATCCTGTTCATCTGCGGCGGAGCTTTCGTGGGGCTGGAGAAGATTGTTGAACGCCGGGTCGGCCACAAGTCATTGGGATTCCAAGCTGACGGCCAGGTCACCACGGTATCGAAGCGCAATATCGAAATGCTGGAACAGGCTCAGCCCACGGACCTGATTCGTTACGGATTGATTCCTGAGTTCGTAGGCCGCTTGCCGGTGATGGGCGTCCTGAGCGACCTGGATAAATCAGCGCTGGTTCGCATCCTGACGGAACCGAAGAATGCTTTGATCCGTCAATATCAGCGACTCTTCGAATTCGAAAACGTACGGCTACGATTTACCGACGACGCGCTCGAGACCGTTGCGGAGCTGGCGTTGCAACGCAAGGTCGGTGCGCGCGGCTTGCGCATGATTCTCGAGGATTTGATGCTCGAGATGATGTACCACATGCCGCAGCAGCGGAAATTGCGGGATTTTGTGGTCACCGCGGATATGGTCAAGGGCCGCGAAATTAATTGGAGCCTGCTCGAAAAGGCAGGTTAGTTCTCCGGTAGTTCTCAGCCAAAAGGGGCTCGATGTTCAATAGGGAAAAATCCGAAGTGCGGCGCGTGCCGATGATGCCGGTCCGGGAAATGGTTATCTTCCCGGAAATGATGCATCCGTTTATCGTGGGCCGCGAAGCATCCGTGCGCGCGCTTGAAGACGCACTGGCCGGCGACAAGAAGATTTTTCTGGTTACCCAGCACGACGCTTCCATCGACGATCCCAAGCCCGAAGAAATCTACCAGGTTGGAACGCTCGCCAACATCGTGCAGAGCGTGAAATTGCCCGATGGCAATATCAAGGTTCTGGTCGAAGGCACCGAGCGCGCCAAGATCGTTCAGATCACCAGTGACGAGGGCTTTTTCCGCGCCTCGATTCGCGTGGTCAATTCGAAGTCCGAGCCTTCCCCACAGCTCACCCAGGCTTCCGAACGCGTGACCGGCCTCTTCGAGCAGTACGTCAAACTGTCGCAGAGCCTGAATTACGACACCATGATTGCCGCCGTCCGCGTTGAAGATGCCGGGAAACTTTCCGATGCCATCTCCGCGAACCTGCAGATTCCGGTCGAGGAAAAACAGGAGTTGCTCGAACTTTTTGAACCGCTGGAGCGCCTGAATCGCATCGCCGACATCCTCGAAATCGAAATTGAAAAGCTCAATGTGGATCGCTCGATCAATACGCGCGTGAAGCGCCAGATGGAACGCGCCCAGAAAGAGTACTACCTCAACGAAAAGCTCAAGGCCATCCAGAAGGAACTCGGACGCGGCGAGGCCAACGAGATCGAGCAGCTGAAGAAAAAAATCGAAACGTCCGGCATGCCCGAAGGCCCGCAGGAAAAGGCCATGCAGGAATTGAAGCGGCTGGAGATGATGCCGCCGATGTCCGCGGAATCCACCGTTTCGCGCAATTATCTCGACTGGCTGCTTGCTGTGCCATGGAAGAAGCGCTCCAAGGAAATTCGGGACATCAAACGCGCCGAAGAAATTCTTTCGAACGACCACTACGGTCTCGATAAAATCAAGGATCGTATCCTGGAGTACCTTTCGGTTCGTCAGCTGGTCAAGAACCCCAAAGGCTCGATTCTGTGCTTCTTAGGGCCTCCGGGAGTCGGCAAGACCTCCCTGGCAATGTCCATCGGCCACGCGACCGGACGTAAGTTCGTTCGCGTATCGCTGGGCGGGGTGCGTGACGAGGCTGAAATTCGCGGGCACCGGCGCACTTACATCGGCGCCCTCCCCGGCCAAATTATCCAAATGATGCGTAAGGCCGGCACGACGAATCCGGTGTTTGTGCTCGATGAAATCGACAAGATGTCCATGGATTTCCGCGGGGACCCGTCTGCCGCGCTGATGGAAGTGCTTGATCCGGAACTCAACCACGCGTTCACCGACCACTACCTCGATGTGGAATATGACCTTTCGAAAGTAATGTTCGTGTGCACCGCGAACGTGCTGCATACCATTCCCCAGCCGTTGCAAGATCGCATGGAAGTTCTGCGCATTGCGGGTTACACCGAACAGGAAAAATATCAAATCGCCACGCGTTACTTGATTCCGAAGCAGATCGAAGCCACCGGCCTGACCAAAGAGCAGTTGAAGTTTTCCGATGAGTCGGTCCGCGCCACGATCCGCAACTACACGCGCGAAGCCGGGGTTCGGAACCTGAACCGCGAACTGGCGAATGTTTCTCGTAAAGTGGCCCGTAAAGTCGTCACCGAAGGTAAAGACGTCTCCGTCGAGTTGACCCCGGCGAATCTGAGCGAGTATCTGGGGATCGTGAAATATCGCGACATTTTGGCCGAAAAGAAGAATGAAATCGGCCTGACCACCGGTCTCGCCTGGACGGAAGTAGGCGGCGAAGTGCTCACCACGGAAGCGACGCTGATGGAAGGCAAGGGCCGCCTGACGCTCACCGGAAAGCTCGGCGATGTGATGCAGGAATCGGCGCAAGCCGCGATGAGCTATATTCGTTCGCGCAGCCAGTTTTTCAGCTTGCCCAAGGACTTCTACCGCCACCTAGACATCCACATGCACGTGCCGGAAGGTGCGATTCCAAAGGACGGTCCTTCAGCCGGCATCACCATTTGCACTTCGATCGTCAGCGCGCTGACCCTGATTCCGGTTCGTTGCGACATCGCCATGACCGGTGAAATCACTCTGCGCGGCAAGGTTCTGCCCATTGGCGGCGTGAAGGAGAAATTGCTCGCGGCGCATCGCCTGGGCCTGCGCACCATTATTTTCCCGAAAGACAACGAGAAGGACATGGCGGATATTCCGCCGGAAATCAAGGCGCAGATGACCATTCACTTCGTCGAATCCATGGATGAAGTGCTGCAGATTGCGCTGGAGCGTCCTCTACCGATTCCCGGAGATCCACCGGTACCGGGAGTCGAGCCCAAGTTCGGCGCGGATGTCGCGCAGGACAATGAACTAACCAATTGAACCCTCTGGTCCTTCCACATTTTGATCAGCAGGCTTGATCCGCGGCCAAAGGTTTACGGTTGTCTGTAAGCAATCCCGTTTTACGTAAAAAAAGCTTCAGGTCTGAAAAAGAATGGCAGGTTCGAATGTGTACCCGCCCAAATCCGTTCAGAAATTCAATCACCTGAAAAAAGGTTAACAAGGAATGAACACGATGAGCAGCACCATTAGTCTTGCAGAATTAAAAGATAAGAATATTACCGACCTGGCCAAGATCGCCAAGGAACTGAACATTCCCGGCGCCTCAGGCATGCGCAAGCAGGAGTTGATCTTCCAGATCCTCCGCGCGCAGACCGAAAAGAGCGGCCTGATCTTCTCCGAAGGCGTTCTCGAATGCCTGCCGGACGGCTTCGGCTTCCTCCGCGCCCCGGAATATAACTACCTTCCTGGCCCGGACGATATCTACGTCTCGCCGTCGCAAATCCGCAAATTCGACCTGCGCACCGGCGACACCGTCTCCGGCCAGGTCCGCCCACCGAAAGATGGCGAACGTTATTTCGCGCTGATCAAAGTTGAGGCCGTCAATTTCGAAGACCCTGAAGTGGCACGCAGCAAAATATTCTTCGACAACCTGACGCCGCTCTATCCCGCCGACCGCATCCGCCTCGAAACCACCAAGGAAAATCTCACCGGTCGGGTGCTCGACATGCTCTGTCCCATCGGCAAGGGCCAGCGCGGCCTGATCGTCGCGCCGCCCCGCACCGGTAAGACCATGATGCTGCAATCCATCGCCAATTCGGTTACCACCAATCATCCGGAAGTCGCATTGATCGTCCTGCTCATCGACGAGCGTCCGGAAGAAGTCACCGACATGCAGCGCACGGTGAAGGGCGAAGTCATCAGCTCGACCTTTGACGAGCCGCCCCAGCGCCATATTCAGGTCGCCGAAATGGTTCTGGAGAAGGCCAAGCGCCTCGTCGAACATAAGCGCGATGTCGTGATTCTTCTCGACTCGCTCACCCGCCTGGGTCGCGCCTATAACGCCGTGACACCGCCATCAGGCAAGGTCCTTTCCGGCGGTATTGATGCAAACGCTCTGCAACGCCCGCGCCGGTTTTTTGCCGCCGCGCGAAATGTCGAAGAGGGCGGATCGCTCACCATCATGGCTACCGCGTTGATTGATACCGGAAGCCGCATGGACGACGTGATTTTCGAGGAATTCAAGGGCACCGGTAACATGGAAATCAATCTCGACCGCCGACTGGTAGACAAGCGCGTGTTTCCGACCATTGATATCAACCGCTCCGGCACGCGAAAAGACGAACTACTCCTTCCGCCCGACGAACTGAATCGTATCTGGGTCTTGCGTAAGGTGTTGAGTCCCCTCTCCACCGTAGAAGCGATGGAACTTCTGCTCGGCCGCCTTTCCAAAACAAAAACTAACGGCGAGTTCCTATCTTCGATGTCGAGCCCGACGTAGCCGTCTCGCTTAGTTTCGCGCAATAACTGACATCCCCTTCCAGCACCGTCTTAACAGGCCGACTTGTTGCGGCCAGGGGATGCTCCGTTGGAACGATTTCTTGCACGACAGCCGATCTTCAATTCTCAGCGAGTCGTTTACGGGTACGAGTTACTCTACCGATCAGGTCCCGAAAACTCCTTCGGCAACGCTGATCTCGATGCGGCGTCGGCTTCAACCTTCGACAGCGTTATGCTTTTCGGAATCGATCGGCTGATTCCCGGTTGCCGCGCGTTCGTTAACTGCACGCGCGAATCGCTGCTCCGCGAATTCGCCACAATTCTCCCCAAGGATCAAGTTGTCATCGAGGTCCTGGAATCCGTTGAGATCGACCGCGAAGTCGTCGCCGCTTGCCGTCGCCTGAAATCGAACGGCTATCTCCTCGCGCTGGACGATTTCGAGGACAGCTCGACCTGGGCGCCGCTCGTCGATCTCGCCGATTTCATTAAGGTGGACCTGATCGCCAGTTCGCACGACGAACAGCTCCGAATGGCTCGTGCATTTCTGCCGCGAAACATTCGCCTAGTCGCGGAAAAAGTAGAAACGTATGAGGATTTCCGTCGTTGCGATTCATGGGGATTCACCCACTTCCAGGGTTACTTCTTCAGCCGGCCCGAAATGTTGTCGCGGCGCGACATTCCCGCGAACAAGCTCAATTATCTTCGCGTTCTAAACGCCACGAATGAAACCCCCATCAACGTCCGCTATGTCTGCGAATGCATCAAGGCCGAAGCCTCGCTCAGTTTCCGGCTTCTGCGCTATCTGAATTCGCCCCTGTTTCCTTTGGCCTGGGAAGTCCGCTCGATTCCGCATGCGATTTCACTGCTGGGCGAATCGGGCACTCGAAAATGGGTTTCACTGGTAACGCTGGCCTGCATGAGCGATGGCAAGCCGCGGGAACTCGTAATCCTTCCTCTGATTCGCGCTCGTTTCTGCGAACTACTCGCGCCGGTGGCGCACCGCCCGTCTTCGGCGAACGATCTGTTCCTGCTGGGCCTGCTGTCGGCGATGGACGCAGTCCTCGACATGGCGCTCGTTGATGTGCTGAAGGAAATCAAGCTGCGCGAGGAAATTCGCGATGCGCTGCTCGGTGGTGAAAATCCGCTGCGGGAAATATTCGACTTGGTGCTTCATTACGAGAGAGGCTGCTGGACCGAGGTCGGTCGTCGGGCAGCCGCGCTATCGGTTGATGCTGGCTCTCTATCGCCGCTCTATTTTGAGGCTGTGAACTGGGCAGAAGGTACGCTCATGATGCCTTGAAGGTGGAAAGAAAACACCTGCGAACAGCCGACGCCAAAAAGATTTGGCTTTGACGAATCCGCGCTAGTTCGCGTTCACTCTGGCCACTTCCTCTTTGGCCAACATCACTACCAGTCGCGCGACCTCTTCCGGTTCCATCGCCGTGCTGTCCACCACCACGGCGTCCGCGGCGCGTACCAGTGGTGACGTGGATCGCTCGCGGTCGCGCCGGTCGCGCTCTCGAATCTCTTCGAGCGTCTTCTGTTGGTCGATGGTGTCACCTTTTTGTTGATGTTCGCGCCATCTGCGATTCGCGCGCGTCTCCGGCGAAGCCGTCAAAAAAATCTTCAATTGCGCGTCTGGGAACACCACGCTTCCAATGTCGCGCCCTTCCATGACCACGCCACCGCGCTCCCCCGCGCGGCGCTGTTCCGCGACCAGCACATGCCGCACACCGGCATTGACGGCAATTTTTGACGCGGCCTGCGAAACTTCCGGCGTCCGTATCGCGGTGGTCACATCTTCCTGATCGAGTAACACTCGCTGCGTACCGTCTTCAGCCCGCAAATCGATTCTGGTTTTTTGCGCAAGATCGAGCAATGTATGGTCGCTGCCATCAAACGAAATCCCACCTCGAAGCGCCTTGAGCGCCAGCGCCCGATACATCGCACCGGTGTCCACGTACACGTAGCCCATTAATTCCGCCACACGCCGGGCCAGCGTGCTCTTGCCCGAACCAACCGGCCCGTCAATTGCAATGATCAATCCCTTCATTAACTTAAGTGTCTCCGGGGAAGTGGCGCTTGCCGCAAATCAGATGCGTTTGAATGCTCGCTCGATTTCGCGCACGGAGTAGCGCAGCACAACCGGGCGCCCGTGGGGGCAGCTCATCGGATATTCCGTCTTCGCGAGTTCGCCAAGCAGCCACTCCATTTTCGTGTGATCGAGAGGGGTATTCACTTTAATTGCGGCATGGCATGAAGTGGAGGCGGCGATCTTGGCCTGCAGCGAATCGATCGAGATGGCCTGATTTTCCTTGGCGATTCCATCGAGAATCTCGTACAGAAGTTTTTCTGCGTCGCCGCTGGTTATGCCGGCCGGCGCGGCCTGAATGGCCACGCTGCGCTCGCCCATCAACTCCGCTTCAAATCCGTTCGCGCGCAACTCTTCGCCAATCTGCTCGAAAATCGCCAGCTGTCGCGGATTCAAGTCCACGATCAGCGGCACCAACACTCGCTGACCGCCCATCTCACCTTCGCGGCGCGCGCGTAAATGTTGCTCGAATAGCACGCGCTCGTGCGCGACGTGCTGGTCAATAATCCAGAGCCCCTCGCCATTTACGGCCACGATAAAGCTGCTGCTCACTTGTCCCAGGGGTTTCAGGTCGGTAATTTCATCGGCGCGCGGCAAAGTTCCCGGTGCGGTTGCCGCGCTTACGTCCGCGATCGCCGTTTCGGCCTGCGGCGCGCCAAAGGAAAAATCAGAGCCGTCGGACGGACCAAACTGTAAACGTTGCGGAATGGGCCGATCTGGCGCGCCGGTCAATTCGAAAGCTTGAGCAGCGCCAGCCAAGGAGTCAAAGGAAGTGGGGATAACCGCACGCGGCGGCCCTGAAAAACTTCCGCTCGCTCCCGCCGAAAAAGATCCAATGCCCCCAGAAACCTCTTGGTCGTAAACGCTCCGCGCCATCGGCGCGTCGCCGTCGCCGCCGCCCGTGCTAGGGATCCTTGCGCTAATTGCTCCAGCGGCCGCCGCCCGTCCAGCAGGAAATCCAGGAATGGGCCGCGCCAGCGATAGCGCCTGCCGCAGCGTGTCGCGCGTAAAATCGTGCACGAACTGTGGATGTCGGAAACGCACTTCGATTTTCGCCGGGTGCACGTTGACGTCAACTTCCTGGCAATCCATTTCCAGGAACAACAAAACCACCGGAAATACGCCCGGCGGAGTAATGTTCCGATACGCTTCGCTGATCGCATGCAACAGGAGCCGGTCGCGCACCAGCCGCCGGTTCACAAAAATATAGATTCCGTTGCGATTGGTGCGTTGCACTTCGGGACGCGACGCAAATCCGGTGACGCGAATCATGGGGGCTTTTTCGTCAGCTTCGAGCGGTGGTTCGGTGATGGCGGTATGAATCGGCGCTTCGGTCTCCGGAATTTCCATCAACTCTTCCAGCGCCTGACGCCCGAAAATCTGATACACGCGGTCGGCGAGTTTTTCCACCGGCGCACAATTCAGGATTTCCTGCGAGGGTGTCTTCAGCAAAAACTGGCGATCGGGATGGGCCAGCGCATAGTGCGTCACCAGCGAAGCAATGTGCCCCAGTTCGGTGGTTTCAGATTTCAGAAATTTACGCCGCGCCGGCACGGCGTAAAAAATGTCAGCCACGCTGATTGAGGTCCCCACCGGCACCCCGGCGGGCTTCACGCTAATCAGCTTACCGCCCGCAAATTCCACGCGCACGCCTTCGGTCTCTTCCGCGTCGCGTGTTTCGAGGACCAGCCGCGAAATCGAAGCGATCGAAGGAAGAGCCTCGCCGCGAAATCCGAGCGTGGCAATGGAAAGCAGATCGTCAGCTGTGCGAAGTTTGGAGGTTGCGTGACGCTCAAAAGCCAGCAGCGCGTCGTCGTGGTTCATTCCGCAACCGTCGTCAGTCACGCGAATTAGCCGCTTCCCACCCGATTCCGTCTCGATACGAATCGATCGCGCCCCGGCATCAATCGCGTTTTCGAGAAGTTCTTTTACAACCGACGCCGGCCGTTCCACCACTTCGCCCGCGGCGATTTTATTTGCAACATTCTCGGCAAGTATGCGAATTCGGCTCATCGAATTTGGGTCGCAAAAGGTCGGGTCATGCTTCCTTCTTAGGTGCTACCGCCTTTTCTTTGAGCGCGATTCCCAGCAGATCCAGCTGGTCTGTGCCCACCTCGGATGGCGACTCTGCCATCAAGTCCACCGCCGCTGTAGTTTTTGGAAAAGCGATAACCTCGCGAATAGATTTTTCGCCGGCCAGTAACATGACCACACGATCGAGCCCCAGCGCTATTCCGCCGTGCGGAGGCGTTCCGTAGGTCAACGCATCCAAGAAAAATCCAAATCGTTGCCGAGCTGTCTCGTCGCTCAACCCGAGTGCTTTGAACATCCGTGCCTGCACATCTTGGCGGTGGATTCGAATGCTCCCGGAGCCGAGTTCCACGCCGTTCAACACCAGATCGTAACCTTTCGACCGACATTCCCACGGCGCGGTTTCGAGTTTGTCCAAATCTTCTTCGTAAATTCCGGTGAAAGGGTGTTGCGCGCTCACCCAGCGCTTGTCGCTGTCACTCCATTCAAACAGCGCGAAACCGGTGATCCACGCAAATTCCCATTTGCTGCGGTCAATCAGATTCAGCTTCTCGCCGAGGTACAAACGCAACTGGCCGGCCACGCCCAGCGAGGTGTCATCGTGCTCGACCTGTTTCCGCGCGGCCGTCGCGACGATCAGGTCGCCGGCCTTGGCGCCGACTGCCGCAGCCAGTTTCTTCAACCCCTCGGCGCCAAGGTTTTTTTCCAACCCAGAACTGATTCCTTCCGCGGTAACTTTCGCGGTGTATACGCCGCGCGCGCCAGCGCCTTTTGCAAACTCAGCCAATTCATCGAGCTGTTTGCGCGACCACGTCGCGGCTCCCGGTGCGACGACCGCCTGCACGTTGCCTTCAAAATTCAGGGTCGCGCGAGCCGGCTCGAAATGCTCCGTAACGTAGTTAAGTTCCATTCCAAAACGCAGATCGGGTTTGTCCGAACCAAAACGTTTCAAGGCATCCTTGTAATCAAGGTGCCGGAACGGCGCGCCCACCTTTATTTCCACAACCTGCAGAGCGCGGATCATCACCTGCTCGATCACGTCGAAAATATCTTGTTGGCGCGGGAAGGACATCTCCAGGTCAAGCTGCGTGAATTCAAGCTGGCGGTCGGCGCGAAAATCTTCGTCGCGGAAACACCTGCAAATCTGAAAATAGCGGTCCATGCCGGCGATCATCAAAATTTGCTTGAATATCTGCGGCGACTGCGGCAACGCATAAAACTGCCCGTGATGGATCCGGCTGGGCACCAGGCAATCCCGGGCCCCTTCCGGCGTCGAACGCGTCAGTATCGGAGTTTCAATCTCGAAAAAACCAAGTTCATCCAGAGTCTTGCGTATCTCGAAAAGAATTCTGTGCCGCAGCTCGATATTGTTGTGGGGCTTAGGCCTGCGCAAATCGAGGTAACGATGACGCAGCCGCGTCTCTTCCGACGCGGTAACTTCGTCTTCGATCTGGAAAGGAGGCGTCTTCGAATTGTTCAAGATATGCAAGCGGTCGGCCATCACTTCCACTTCACCCGTTTCGATTTCCGGATTCGCCTTTTGTCGCCGAATAACTTTGCCTTCCACTGCAATCACAAATTCCGACCGCAGTTCTTCGGCCTTCTTATGCGCCTCCGGATGCAGCTCTTTGTTGAAGACGATCTGCGCGATACCCGCGCGGTCGCGCAAATCTATAAAAATCAGTTGACCCAGGTCGCGGCGCCGGTGCACCCAGCCCATCAGAACCACGTTTTCGTCCGCGTCCGACGCGCGCAGATTTCCGGCGTAATTCGTGCGTTTCAGATTCCCAAGTGTATCGAGCAAAATGGTCGTTCCTCTCGCGTGCGTGGTCTTGGAATCAGACGATCTGCGAACCGACTTGTCAGCCGCGGGTGCCGCGCCGTTCCGATTCCAGATATTCTAGCAGTTCGTATTCCGAAAGCTTCTTTTGTTCGGCATCGGCCAGGCGTTTCAAGGTGAAACTGCCCGACGCGACTTCATCGCCGCCAATAATCAACGCGTAGCGCGCGCCCAGCTTATCCGCCAGGTTCAGCGATTTCTTGAATTTCATTTCTTCGCCGGGCAACTCCACTGAGAGTCCCGCATTCCTTAGCTTCTTTGTGAGACCGACAGCCGTCGGATACGTCGGTGCCCCCATCCAGGCCACAAAAACGTCGAGACCGGGAAGTTTTGGCAGATTCCCCGATTCCTGGATGGATAAAATCGCGCGATCGGTACCGATGGCGAATCCAATGCCTTTGGTCGGCGGCCCGCCAAGCAATTCGACAAGCCCGTCATAACGGCCACCACCGCAAACCGCGTTTTGCGAACCCAGGCCTTCCGCGATCACCTCAAAGGTAGTTCGCGTGTAGTAGTCGAGCCCACGCACCAGCCGCCAGTTTTCTTCGAACGCGACGCCGCGAAGTCTCAATTCGTCCTTCAGTTTGGCGAAATGCTCACGGCACGCCTCGCACAGGTGGTCGGAAATCCGCGGCAGCTTCGCAATGATTTCCTGCTCCTGCGGAATCTTCGAATCCAGGACGCGCAGCGGATTCGTTTCAATCCGGCGCTGGCTATCCGCGCCAAGTTGATCTTTCACTTTGCGCAATTCCTCGCGCAGGAGCTCGACGTACTGCGGCCGGCAATTCTTGTCGCCAATCGAATTAACGTACAGCGTCGTGCGCGTAAGCCCGACGCGACTGAAAAACGTCATCAGCATTTCAATCACTTCCGCATCAATCGCCGGCGCATCGGACTGTCCCAGCACTTCCGCGCCAATCTGGTAGAACTGCCGGTAACGCCCCTTCTGCGGCCGCTCCCGCCGAAACATCGGCCCCATGTAATACAGTTTCACGTTGCCCGGCAACGTGTGCATGCCATGCTCAATGTACGCTCGCATGGTGCTCGCCGTCGCTTCCGGACGCAGGCTGATCAGGTTCCCCGCTTCACCAGCTGCGCCAGTTTTATCCTCGAACGTATACATTTCTTTCGAGACGATGTCGGTCTCGCCGCCCACGGAACGCGCAAACAACGAAGTATCTTCAAATATCGGCAATCGAAGTTCTCTGAAATTGTAGGACTCAAACACATCGCGAGCGGACTGCTCGAACCAGTTCCACAGCGTGGAATCGGGCGGCAGGATGTCGCGTGTGCCTTTGATCGCTCGAAATTGTTTTTGGTCGGTCACGGAGTTAGGGGCTCGAAATTAGCCGGCTGCGGCCTCTTTCTTGTATTGCTCTTTATACCCGACGTAGTTGTTCCAGTAGCGGTCGATTGATGCCTGGTCTTCTGGGGTCAGCGTTCGTTTCACTTTGCCTGGAGAGCCCATGACCAAACTTCCGGGCGGAATGACCGTGCGCTCCGGAATCAACGTGCCGGCAGCCACAATGCTGCCCGCACCGATGACCGCGCCGTTTAGGATGATGCTGCCCATTCCGATCAGGCATCGCGATTCGACGGTGCAGCCGTGCAGTGTGACGCTGTGCCCGACCGTCACTTCGTCGCCCAGCACGAGCGGATTGGTATCGCGCATCACGTGCAGAACCGAACCGTCCTGGACGTTAGATCTCGCGCCGATTCGGATGTAGTGCACATCGCCGCGAATCACGGCGCAAGGCCACACACTCGAGTCTTCGCCAATCACCACGTCCCCAATCACGACGGCCTGCGGATCAACGTACGCGCTGGCGGCAACCTGCGGCGTATGCCCGCGAAAACTGCGAATCAATTTACTCTCCTGAATTGCGGTGCGGAACCGTAAAAATCTTGAGCAGCAACAATCGTCGCGCGGCGCTCGGCCCGAAAAACCGCCCACGGCAGCGCGACTACAAAATTTCCACCACCGGAGCGCCCGCCGCCGAATTCACCTCTTCCAGCCGGGCCACCACATTGCGCGCTACCGCATAGATGCTCTTCGCGCCCGGTGCGTCCTCGCCATGCGACGCGGCCGGCTTGCCGGTATCGCCGCCAATGCGAATCTGCGGATCGATCTCGATTTCCCCCAGGAACGGAACGCCGAAAGTTTTGGCCATATGCTGGCCTTCACCGTGGCCAAAAACGTCAATGCGCCCGTCGCAATGCGGACAATTGAAATAACTCATGTTTTCGACCACGCCCAAAATTTCGACGTTCACCTGCCGGAACATTTCGATCGCCTTGCGCACATCGGCCAGCGCCACCAGCGACGGGGTGGTGACCACCACCGCTCCAGTCACCGACACATTTTGAATCAGCGAAAGCTGGACGTCGCCGGTTCCAGGTGGCAGGTCGATCAACAAATAGTCGAGCTCGCCCCACTGCACGCTGCGCAGGAATTGCTGAATCACGCTGTGCAACATCGGCCCGCGCCACACCAGCGGCTTATCGCCGGGGTTCAGCAAACCCATCGAAATCATTTTCACGCCGTAGGCTTCGACCGGAATAATCGTCTTCTCATTCACCGCGCGGGGCTGCTCGTCCGTGCCCATCATGACCGGGACGTTGGGCCCGTAGACGTCCGCATCCATCAGCCCGACCTTCAGACCAAGCCTTTTCAACGCGATCGCCAGATTCACGGCCACGGTGGTCTTTCCCACGCCACCTTTGCCGCTGGCAACGGCAACGAGATTCTTCACGCCATCAATCTTTGGTTTCTTTTCCATTCCAACGCCGGGTGCCGCTGGGTGTGTGTGTCCGGGAGGCATTGCGTTCCTTTCGCTGAAGCCATGCATCAAGGGCTTGCAGCGTCATAAGTTCAACTTGCAATGATAGACTGCCGCGCCAACAGCGGCAAGGCCACGAGAAGGCGGGAGCAAGCGCCCATGTTTGGAGCACGCGTCTGGAATCAAGCTGTTCGATGTGCGCTTTGCAGGAAACCGTTCGAGCAGATACAATGGTATACGTACGTTTTGCGACGTACGCAGCCGCGCAATCCTGCATCTCCGGCACTCCGCTCGTTGGAACCGGAAATCCAAAAAGCGCCCTCTTGCGGGGCTCGAAAGCGCCTAAACTCAGAATATGGACGTAGAGAAAATCATAAATAGCGTAGTCGCGCGTTTTATCGGCACCAAACATGAGCGCGACGTGAAGGCGCTCAATCCGGTTGTGGAGGCTATCAACGCACTCGAACCGGAGATGAAGAAGTTGTCCGACGCCGAGCTTTCGGCCATGACTTTGAAGCTAAAGGCCGAGGTTCAAGAGCGCTTGAAAGACCTCGATCTCGCCGATCCGGATTACAAACAGCGCCTGCGCGATGCTACGGAACCCACGCTAATCCCCGCATTTGCGCTGGTCCGCGAGGTCGGCCGCAGGACGCTCGGCATGCGCCATTTCGATGTTCAGCTCATCGGCGGCTCGGTCCTGCATCAAGGCAAAATTGCCGAGATGAAAACCGGCGAAGGAAAGACGCTGGTCGCCACACTTCCCGCTTACCTGAATGCGCTCACCGGACTGGGCGTACATATCGTCACCGTGAACGATTACCTGGCCCGCCGCGACGCGGAATGGATGGGGCCAATTTACAAAATGCTGGGCATGACGGTGGGGGTCATCGTTCATGATCTCGACGACGTGCAACGCCGCGCCGCCTATGCCGCCGATATTACCTTCGGCACGAACAACGAATTCGGGTTCGATTACTTGCGCGACAACATGAAGTACGATCTCGCGCAATGCGTTCAGCGCGGCCACCACTTCGCCATCGTTGACGAAGTGGACTCGATCCTGATTGACGAAGCGCGCACGCCGCTGATTATCTCGGGTCCTGCAGAAGAATCGACCGACAAGTATTACCGCATCAACAACATCATCCCGAAATTGATTCTGGATATTGATTACACGCTCGATGAAAAACATCGGACCGCCACGCTGACCGAAGAGGGCGTTTCGAAGTGCGAGAAATTACTTAATCTCGGCAATCTGTATGACCCCGCGCACATGGACATCATTCATCACGTCTATCAGGGCCTGCGCGCGCACACACTTTTCCAAAAAGACGTGGACTACGTCGTCAAGGACGACGGTGTGGTGATCGTTGACGAATTCACTGGCCGCCAGATGCCCGGCCGGCGCTGGTCCGATGGCTTGCATCAGGCGGTCGAAGCAAAAGAAGGCGTGAAAATCGAGCGCGAAAACCAGACGCTCGCGACGATCACGTTTCAGAATTATTTTCGCATGTACAAGAAACTGTCCGGAATGACTGGAACGGCCGAAACCGAAGCCCCTGAATTCGACAAGATCTACAAACTGGAAGTGGTGGCGATTCCGACCAACAAATCCTTGATTCGCGTCGAGCATTCCGACGTGGTCTATCGCACTGAAGCGGAAAAGTTCGAAGCGGCGGTAAACGGCATTCTGCAGGAGGACGGCACGCGGGTGGGCGGCGTCCGCCAATTCTACGAAAGCGGCCAGCCCGTGCTGGTCGGCAGCATCTCCATCGAAAAGTCGGAAAAAATCGCAGCGCACTTGAAAAAAGCCGGGATCCCGCACCAGGTTTTGAACGCCAAGCAGCATGAACGCGAAGCCATCATCATTTCGCAGGCGGGCCGCAAGGGCACCGTAACGGTTTCGACCAACATGGCCGGCCGCGGAACCGACATTCTTCTCGGCGGAAATCCCGAGGCGATGACGCGCGACTACTGCTTGAAAAATAAGTTGGCCCTTCCCTACGCGCCGGCAAGTTCGATAGTTGTCGCCGCCCCTGGAACCGAAACACCAGGGCAGGCCGATGCTTCCACGGCCGCAGCGGTCACGGGTCGCGAGGCTCCTTCAAATGGAGCCGGCGCACCGGCGATGGTGCTATTTCAAATCGAAGGCAAAATCTTCCAGGTTCCACTCGAACAGTGGAAGCCGATATTCGATCAGTTTTCAGCCGCCTGCAAAATCGAACATGACGAGGTTGTGGCTATGGGCGGCTTGCATATTCTCGGCACCGAACGCCACGAAGCCCGCCGCATTGATAATCAGCTGCGCGGACGCGCCGGCCGCCAGGGCGATCCCGGCTCGTCGCGCTTTTTTCTTTCGCTGGAAGACGATCTGCTCCGCATCTTCGGCGGCGAACGCGTTAAGAATTTGATGTTTCGTCTGGGGATGACCGAAGGCGTGCCAATCGAGTCGCGTCTGATCAGCAAGAGAATCGAAAATGCCCAGAAAGCCGTCGAAGCACAAAATTTTGAAGCGCGCAAGCACTTGCTGGAATACGACGACGTGATGAACAAGCAGCGCGAGACGATTTACAATCTGCGCCGCTCGTTTCTGGAAGGCCGCGACCAAAAGGAATTCGTCCTGGAACGCGCCGACGCCATTGCGGACGAGCTTGCCGAGACGTATTGCCCGCGCGAGCAACATCCCGATCAATGGAATGTCACACAGTTTTCGAACGAAGTCCTCAACCAGTTCGGATTTGACCCGAAAGCCGCCGGCATGGATTTCGGTTCGTTGAACCACGAGACGATCCCTGAAGCGCTCATCGAAAAAGTCCACGCGCGCTACGAAGAAAAGGAAAAACTTTTCGGCGCGCAGACTTTGCGCTGGCTCGAGCGGCACATACTTCTGGACGTGGTTGACGGCCAGTGGAAGGACCATTTGCTCACGCTCGATCACCTGAAAGAAGGGATCGGCCTGCGCGGCTACGGGCAGAAAGATCCTCTGGTTGAATTCAAAAAAGAGGCTTTCACCCTTTTTGACGATTTGATGAATCGCATTGATACGGAATCCGTGCGTTTTCTGTTTCTGGTTCGTCCGGCGGAAACACCGCAAAATCCAGCCACGCCTCCCGCGGCACAGTCAGCGCCCCCCGCTAGCCCTTCCGCGCCACCGATCCCAAGAGGATTACAACAATTCTCGCCGGAAGAAATCGAAAGGCGACAGCGCCGCCAGCAACAGCAAATGCAATTTCAAGCCGGGGCCACGCCCGTCGAGCCCCCTAAGCCAACTCGCGCCGCTGCAAAGGTCGGACGCAACGACCCTTGCCCCTGTGGCTCCGGAAAAAAGTACAAAAAGTGCCACGGCGTCGCCGCCTAAGCCAACTCCAAAAGCAGTTTTCGCGCGAGATTTACATCTCAAATCGTTGAAAAACGGTGGCAGGCCTTCATCTTACAGGGCGCCGCTCACCTGTTGTTGCTTACAGCTCAGTCCCTTTGCATCCGAAAAAACTATGCTAATCTCTCCCGCATCCTTCGGGCCCCCAACAAGTTCAAGCTAGAGGTAAGGAAAAATGACCGCCACAATCTCCGTCCACTGCAACCGCGTAGGGTGCGAAAATCCCGCACCGCCGGCGCTTTCCAGCGCACAACTCTGTTTAGATCATTTTCTCGACGAAGCGTTTGTGCGCTCGGATCTGGCGCTCACGCAATGTCGCGAAGGCACGCCTCTAAGCAAGGAGGGTCTGGAGTGGCTGCTTTCCGACGCGCTTACCACCGTAAAAAACCTGGAAGATAGCGCCGAGGAGCCCTGCCCCGAGCAGCGCGACCGCATGCTCGAACTGCTGTTGATGCTCGCGAACTTACACGAATATGTCGCGCATCATTCGGTACGATTCGAACGACCCGCCTGAACCACTATTGATGTTGTGATTGTGTCGCTTTTTTCTTCCCTGCATCGGCCCGGCCAGAAGAATACCTGCCGAATAGCGCCTGAGCGAAAGCGTTAACTCACCCCGCAATAGTCTGTTGCAAAATCTCCAAAATCCACTCAAGCTTGAATTTGCCGCGGTCAACCCAGCATGGCTGACGAACCCAAGCACGTTGATCCTTTCAAACCGCAAGATCCGACCATTCCGGGCGTAACCGGAAATCCTGCGCGCGTGCGGCCCGCACCCGTGCCACCCGCACCTTTGGGCCCGGGCTCTGAGCAGCGCCCCGCAAGAAATATTTTTGCCGATTCGCGGGTCGTAGCCGGGATCGCGATAGCCATCGTGCTTCTGGTTGGCTTCGGCTTGTTCTGGCGTAGCCATTCGACGTCGGCGAAGGAAGCAAAGCCTCCTGAAGCACCTGTCGCGCCAGCGACGCCGTCCTCCACCCTGGCAGCCGTGGAACCAGCGACCGTCAAGCCGGTTCCAATTGGTCCAGGCGCCGTAGCCACAGCTGGAGAACTCGCGAAACCGTGGTCATCAAAACGGTTCGTGTTTCGCGCTCCTCAAACCGCTGACGATGTTCCAGCGCTTGTCGTTCATCTCCCCGGCAATGTTTATTGGGGGATTTCCATGCGCGAGCCTTTTGGCTCGTGCGAAATGAAATACCTCACCGACCTTTCTCAAATCGAGAGCGAATATCACTACACGGCGGCGCATCCGATGGTTGTTGATCCCTGCAATCACGCCGTCTACGACCTGGAAAAATACGGGCCAGGCCCCAACGGTGTCGTGCGCGGCGCAATCGTGTACGGCGCAGGCGTAAGACCTCCGCTCGCGATTGAGATGAAGGCGAAGGGAAACCAAATCGTGGCGGTTCAGATCGAACAGTAGAGCTTTAGCAGGATAATTTCTCGCAGTCAAATCACATCTCAATAAACCCTAAATTGCTGCCCCCTGCTTCTTGTTCCCGGCACATCGCTTCACCTCGTCGCTCATTTTTCCCGCCAGCACCATCGCCACCATTTTTTGGTCAGCCAGCCATGACCACCAAGGGTGGCCAAATGTTGCCGGACGGTTGTGCTCCACAAAGAAATGCGAAACCCAGGCAAATGCATAAGGAAGCACGACCGCGGCCAGCAGGTACCAGGGCTTTCGCAAAATAATGGCAGCCAGAAGTAAACTCCAGCCGCCGAGCGTCCCAATCGTGTGAAAAATGCGCGTCGCTAGTTGCCGGTGGGCCAGCACGTAGAAATTCCAAAATTCCGCGAACGTTTCCGGCGTGTTGTTCATGGTCGAGATTGTATCTGCGCCGGGCGGCAATCTGAATGTCAAAAAAAACACACTACCCCGCCGGTAATCTGACGGGGTAGTGAGGCCAACGCATCGTCGTCTTCGTCGAGCTAGACTATGCATCTTGCCCGAGCGAAAACTACGAACTTAGCTGTTCAACCGAACGTGCCACCATCACTGCCTGGCCCGTCGCCTGGTTGATGAGAATAAATCCAACCACGCGAATGCGAAGCGCGGATGTTCCCTGCAGCGCCGACAGTCCATTTAAATTGATGAAGTTGGTGTCGTTCGTGCTCATGACGGTCAGCGGACTCGCCAGCAAGACTCCCGCAGTCCAGTTGTCGTTCAATTGAAACGTCCCGGCGTTGTTGTTCTGTACTACGGTGCTGCCTGGAACCCAGGTTCCCGCCTGCCCTTGGCGTTTCAGCACCACGCGGTGAACCGTAAGAGTAGTTACGCCGTTCGTTGTCGCCACCGCGCCGCCGATTCCCACTCGCTGTCCCGCCGCCAACTCCGAATTGTTGAAAAGCAAAGTCGTCAACGGAAGATGGATATGCTCAATCAGGTAGTTCTCGGAGCCGTTCAGGTTGAGCGTTTCGATCTGCCCGTCCGAGATTCCGTTGATTGCAGGCAATTCGTCCCGCACGTATAAATCCGCTTGCGTAGCCGCACCTGGCGCAGGACGGATATTTGTAAACAGTCCTCCGAGATAGAAACCGTTGTTCGAAACAACTTCAACTTCCGACGCCATGATGTCGTGGCTCACCGGATCGAGCGTGCCGGATACTTCCACGATCGTCGTAGTGGTGAACGCGCTGAGCGGCGTATTCGGATCGTCCATCATCGTGCTCGCACTGGTTTCAACCGTCCATTGCCGGCCGTGCGGGCCCTGAATCGTGAACGAATTCGGCCCGGTCACGCCGACCACTCCCCCGTGAAAATCGTCAATGGATACTTGCGCGTCCGTGGAGTTGAGCAGCGCCACTTCGAACACCGGATTAACCGTCCCGGTCACTTGCCCGTTCATGTCGGTTTGCAACGATTGCCGCAGATCGAACTCCATCCGCAACCCGAACAAATCCGCGTTGGTTACAACCACCGGCTGTGCGAAGTTTACAGTCACGCTGGATTGCGTAAGCGTGCCGTTGATCGTGCTTACCGTCGGAGGCGTCACCGAAGTATTCAGATACCCGATCACCGGCGAGGCAATCGTGATCGTCGCCGACGTATACGTTCCGGTCGGCACGGCAGTCAAGTCCAGCAACTGGTGTAAGCCGCTCAGTTGCGCGAAATCGACAATCGCGGGCTGGGCCAACACGCTCACCGGCGTCCCGCCGTTATTCAAACTGATTCCGGTAACGTTCACTTCGCACGAGACAACGCTGGGTAACGGCGCGTCTGTGCCCACAGTGAACACAGAAGCTTGGCCCGCCTGAGGAGTCGGCGAAGACATTGAACCACCACAACTTGAGAGGCCAACGACAGCGCAGATTGCTAGGAACACACCAATCCCTTTTGGATTGCCCATTAATTTTCTCCTTATTTTGTTCGCTGATGAACGGCCCGTGGCCGGGCCTTACGTTGGCTTCCGGTGAAACCCATGGGCAGTGGGAAAGTTGCGAATATTTCGGCCTCGATCGAGAATTTTTGAATCTCGGCTGACTGTGCCAATTTTTGACATATCAATAATCTGCGTCAGGAATTCGGACAAGCGATTTTGCGGCGCGAAACAAATTCGGATTTTGTTCGCCCTGGTGATCAAGGTTCGCGTTTTCTCAACGGCAGTGGGATCGCGCCTTGCACCAGTCCCATAAGTTGTTTACGATGATTTCTACCAACGAATGATCGGCGAAACAATTTCGCACTACCGCATAATTGACCCACTGGGCAGCGGAGGCATGGGCCAGGTTTTTCGGGCGGAAGACACCCGTCTCGGCCGCCAGGTCGCGTTGAAATTTCTCACTCCGGACCTCGCCAAAGACCCCGCGTCTCTCGAACGTTTCCAACGTGAGGCCCGTTCCGCGTCTTCCCTGAATCATCCGGGCATTTGCACCATCTACGACGTCGGCGAATACAATGGCCAGCCTTATCTCGTCATGGAATTGCTCGAAGGTCAGACGCTGCGAGAACGTATCAACGGGCGTCCCATGGCCACCGATTCCTTGCTCGAATTCGGTGCCCAACTGGCCGACGCGCTGGACGCCGCCGGTTCGCGGGGAATCATTCATCGCGATATCAAGCCCGCGAACATTTTTGTTACTGCGCGCGGCCAGGTGAAAATTCTCGATTTCGGTTTGGCCAAGCAGGGCGCATCGCGGAGGGTCGCCGAAGCGGTGGGTAGCGGCAATTCCGTCACCCAGCCCACCACCGATAATTTGTTCCTCACCAGCCCAGGTTCGGCGATCGGCACCGTTGCCTACATGTCCCCAGAGCAAGCCCGTGGAGAGGAACTTGACGCTCGCACAGATCTGTTCAGCCTCGGGGCAGTTCTCTACGAAATGGCAGCGGGGCAAGCGGCGTTCACTGGTAACACCACAGCTGTGGTTTTTGATGCGATCTTGAATCGTACGCCACCAGCTCCCAGCAATCTGAACCCAAACTTGCCGCCCAAGCTCGAAGAAATCATTGGCAAGGCCCTCGAAAAGGATCGCGATCTTCGCTACCAGACCGCCGCCGAGTTGCGCGGCGATTTGAAACGGCTGAAACGCGACACCGATTCGTCGCGCACTGCTCCCTCTTCGAGCGGTTCGTGGAACTCCGCGAAATCGCCGGGGTCCGGCTCCGTACCAGCTCAGATTTCGTCGCAGACTCCGGCTGCCGACTCCTCGACTTTCCAGTCTTCGACCGCACCCGCGCGTGACGTTCCTCGGAACCCCGCCTGGCGCACCGCCGCTAAAATTGTTCCGGTACTGGTCGCACTCGTTGCCATGATTGCCCTCATCGTTCACATGCGCGCAAGCCATCACGAGGCCGCACCCACATCATTCGCCCAAATGACCATTACGCCGATCACCTCGACTGGCAACGTCCATTCCACCGCGATTTCGACCGACGGGAAGTGGCTCGCTTACGTGCAAGACGATAAAGTGGGCCATGGAATTTGGGTACGCCAGCTCGGAACGGGAAGCAGTGCGGAAGTTGTTCCGGGTTCACGTGGTGAGATTGCCGGGATTACATTCTCGCGCGACGGCAACTATCTTTATTTCGTCAAACGCGATGAGTCCGTGGGAATTGGGACGTTGTTTCAGGTTCCTTCGCTCGGCGGCATCCCCCGGCAACTCATCGTTGACGTGGATAGTCCAATTGATTTCTCGCCGGACGGCAGAAAAATTGTTTTCGTTCGCGAGGCGTCCAAGAACAAAACGTCCAATCTGATGATCGCCAATTCGGACGGCACCAGTGAATCCAGCCTCTTGATCCTCCACGAACCGGCCTATTTTTCCACGACCGGTCCGGCGTGGTCTCCCGATGGTCAACGCATCGCCGTCTCCGAAACGCCCAACGGCGACTTCCTGAAATTTGATCTGGAGACAGTAGCGGTGGCTTCCGGCGTAAAGACCCGCGTGGGCACTCGCGATTGGGGCGGGCCGCGCCAACTTGCCTGGTTTCCTGATGGCTCGGCCATAATTTTCGCGGCGCCTGTAGACAAAACGTCCTTGAATCCGCAGATCTGGCAAGTCAGTTACCCGGAAGCGGAGGCGCGCCGGATCACCAACGATCTGAATTTCTATAATGGAACGACCGTTACAGCGGACGGTTCCGTGCTCGCGACCGTCCAAGTATCTCTGGTGGCCAATCTTTCGATCACAAATTTTGGAAGTGTCATTTCCTTTTCCTCTCCTCGTCAAGTTACCAGTGGTGTGGGCCGGGCGGACGGCCTGGCCGGCATCACCTGGGCGAGCGGCGACAACATTATTTATGCCTACTACTCCGGCGGGGCGATTCGTTTCGCCAGCGTTGCGCCGGACGGAAGCAAGCTGCATGATTTGTCGTTAAACGTTGTCGAGCCTCTGTGGCCCTCCGCGTGCGGCGACGGGCAGCGGCTCGTCTTTGGCGCGCGCAATCAATCACAGGGCATCTCCATCTGGCGTGCGGACGTTGACGGTGGCAATTTGAAGCAGATCACCACCGGAAATCTCGACCTTCTCCCTACCTGCTCCTCCGACGGAAAATTCATTGTATATTCCGACGCTTCGGGCGGCGGCCACGTGATGCGGGTCGGAATTGAAGGGGGCACACCCACTCAAATCACCAAGGAATTCATGGAGTCCGCCCAAATTTCCCCCGACGGTCAGACGCTGGCCGCTTTCTATCGGCCCGACCCATCGAAAGCGCCAAAGATCGCGATCGTTGGTTTGGAGGGCGGCGAGATTCGCGCGGCGTACGACGTCCCCAACGAAACTCGCACCGGAGCAGACGACGGTGGCCACAAGCTGGAATGGACGAAAGACGGAAAAAATGTGATTTACAATGTGTACAAAGACGAGGTGGCAAGCCTCTGGGCACAACCTGTCGGCGCTCCAGGCGCTCCCGTCGCGTCGCCGAAGCGCATCGCCAGTTTTCCGTCCGAAACGCGCTTGTGGGCGGCTTCGATTTCGCCGGATGGCAAGCAGATTCTGTACTCAAGTGGCCGCGACGTCACGGATGCGGTTCTAATCTCCCACTTCCACTAGGCCCAACTTCGACGGAGCACGAATGAAAATCTCCCGGCGCGAAATCTTTAAGACAGTCTCGCTCGCCTCGCTAGGCGTCGCGGCGGGTGCGGCGATTCCCAAGGTAACCAATGCGACTGGAGCATCTGGTTCCGAGCAGAACGCACCGCCCACCGTGCTTCCGCCGGCGTTCGACTCCCTAAAGCCACTCGGCGATCGCGTCAAACCGATTCGTCCCGATGAATATCAGCAACGCATTGCACACGCGCAGAAGTTGATGACCGATTCCAATCCTCAATTCGCCGCCCTCTATGTCACGCCCGGAACGTCGCTGGTCTATTTCACCGGCATCCGCTGGTGGCCCAGCGAACGCATCCTCGCTCTACTGATTCCCCGTCAGGGCGATCCTTTCCTGGTGTCACCTGCCTTCGAGGAAGGCCGCTTGCGTGAACAGCTTCGCTGGCCCATCGAAATTCGTACCTGGCAGGAAGACGACAGCCCATTCGTGGTTGCGGCCAAAGGCCTTTCAGACCGTGGCGTTCGCGATGGCCAGGTCGGGGTGGAAGAGACCACGCGCTTCACTTTTTTCGACCGCATGCGGCAGGCTGCTCCTTCGCTGACGTTCGTCAGCGCCGATCCCATCACCATCGGCTGTCGCGCGCAAAAAAGCGAACATGAACTCGAACTAATGCGCCTCGCCTGTGCTGCTACATTCGACGTCTACAAGGCGCTTTTCGCCTCTCTGCGCGAGGGTATGACCCAGCGCGAAGTCAGCCGCCTTCTCTCTCAGGGATTTGCCAAGATGGGCCAGCAGGGTGATGGATTGGTGCTTTTCGGACCATCCGCTGCCCTGCCTCACGGGACGCACGAAGAGCAGATTCTTCGCGAAGGCATGGGAGTTCTTATTGACGGCGGCACCACAGTCGAAGGGTACCCCTCCGACATTTCGCGAACAGGGGTTTTGGGCAAGCCCACGGAGAAACTACAACGCGCCTTTGAAATCGTCCGCGGAGCGCAAGACGCTGCGCTGGCTGCAGCTGTAGCGGGCCACGAGTGTGGTTCGGTGGATGACGCGGCCCGCAAGGTAATCACCGATGCCGGGTTCGGTCCCGACTATAAATATTTCACACACCGTGTCGGCCACGGGATTGGATTGGACGAACACGAATACCCGTACCTAGTGCGAGGAAACAAGACGATCCTCAAACCCAACATGACCTTTTCGAATGAGCCGGGAATTTACGTGCCGGGAGAATATGGTCTGCGCTGTGAAGACGACATGTTTATTGCGGAATCGGGTCCCGCCCGGCTGTTGACCACAGGCTTTCAACCTTCCCTGGAAAAACCGATCGCCTGAGCGATTTCGACCGGAGACAATTTTTCGTTGGCATCAAGGAGTCGTGATTTCCCCCTGCAATATTCAACGATCCTGGCTTCCGCCCAAAAACGTTCCGCACCGCCACGCTGAGATATGAACGCGCAGTGCCCGCCATTTTCGGCAGCGACCAGCGTTATGTTCGGGTTTGTTGTGATCGTTGGATTTTCAAACGGTTCGAACGGGACAAACGGATCATCTTTCGAAGTGATGATTAGCGTGGGCACACGAATCGCCTTCATCACGGCGGCAGCACTCGACTGCGCGTAATAATCGCGAGCATCTCGAAAATTGCAGAAACGCGCCGTAACTAGATCATCGAAATCCCGCACTGTCGCGATCCCGCCAAAGCCAGTAATTTCATTCAGCGGAAATAATTCCGGAAACAAACTCGCCTTAAATCTCATGCGTCTCTTCAGGCGCTTCACGAAATGCCGCTCGTAAATGAAGTTTCGCGGCTCGGCCAATGCATCGGCGCAGGCCGCAAGGTCCAGCGCTGGCGCAATAGCCACGATCGCCCTTAAGCCATCCGGGGCGTCGTTTCCGAGTTCGCCGGCCATTTTCAGCACCAGGTTCCCGCCCATCGAAAATCCCGCCGCGAATATTTCCCGAAGCCCATCCTGCTCGATCAATTCGGTTATCACCGCAAGAATGTCGCCGCTCAATCCGGAATGATAGAGCGTGTTCGACATCTTCTCGCTGCCGCCGCAATTCCGTTGATTCAGCCGGACCACGTTGAAACCTGCAATCCACGCTTTTTCGGCGGTCCCACGAACGTACCCCGAATCGCATGAGCCTTCCAGCCCGTGCAAAATCACCAGTGTTGGACGGTGTTCCGACGCTTCCTGCCAGTGGCACTCCGCCCTCACCTTCGTGCCGGGCTCGGTCTCGAACCAACGGGTCACGCCGCGTCCGAGCAACGGCACCGGCCGCGGCCAGAAATTTGCCGCGATGGTCATCAGGTGAGCATTGCGCAGCACGATATGTGGCTTAAATTTTTCCATTATTTGAATCGTACGTAGAATCAGAACATCACGCAACGGCTCTGCACAAGTTTCCTATCGTCATCCGACATCTTGAGTCAGATCTTTCGCCATGAGAATCTCGTCGTAGTAGCGCCCGTCCTGCTTCAGAGATTTCTTCTCAACTCCATATTGTACGAAGCCCAGCCGGTCATACAGTCGCCGCGCGGATTCGTTGTCACTCACTACCGCCAACTGAATCAGTTCGACTTGCTGCCGCGCTCGATCAATCACCGCCTCGACCAGGCGACGCCCCACGCCACGGTTTCGCGCGCCTTGGCGGACGTACATGCCAACCAACGTGCCTTTGTGCGTTTCCTTTGGTCCTTTTCCAACCAGCAACCCGGCGATCCCCACAATTTCGGAACCTTCGAAAGCGCCCAACATTTCGGAATCGCGCAGTCTCTCCAAGAACAGTATCAACGGCCGCGCGCTCTCCGCCTCAAACGTGTTCCCAAACGCTTCTGGGTTGTTTCGAAGTCCCTCCAGCCGGATTTCGCGGTACAGAGCAGCGTCTGCGGGTTCGAGTCGGCGTATCTGAAGGTCGTCGCTTCGCACGTTACAGTGGTAACCGAAACTGCGCGACAGGACAATAGGTGAGTTGGGGCACAATCTGCTCAACTTGATTTCGTTTCGCTGTACCCCTAAAATATAAACTTCCCTAATGAAGGCTATTTGCTACATGTGCAACTTCTTTCAGCCCAGCCATCGCCGCTGGGCTTTTGCGTTTTAGCGCGGTTTTTTTTGAATCACAGGAGTCTTAATGATTGATGGACCAATTCCCGAGGCGCTGACTTTCGATGACGTCTTGCTCCTCCCGGGCAAATCTTCCGTCCTACCCACACAGACCGATACGCGCACCTGCCTTTCACGCAAGATTGCGCTCAATATCCCCATCGTGGCGTCAGCCATGGATACGGTCACCGACGCGCGTCTCGCCATCGCCATCGCCCGCCAAGGCGGTATCGGGTTCATTCATCGCAATATGTCCATTGACCGCCAGGCCGAGGAAGTAGACAAAGTTAAACGCTCCGAAAGCGGCATGATCGTTGATCCCGTCACGATTTCGCCCGAACTCACGGTGCGTCAGGCGCTCGACATCATGAACAAATACAAGGTGTCGGGCCTTCCGGTCACTCGCGGCCAGCGCCTCGTCGGGATTCTCACCAATCGCGATCTGCGCTTTGAACGCAACCTCGATCAGCCGGTCAGCGCCATCATGACCAAGGACAACCTCGTCACCGTCCCGGTCGGCACCACGCTCGAAGATGCTGAGAAAATTCTGCAGCGCCATCGCATCGAAAAACTGCTGGTCGTTGATGCGGATTTCAATCTGAAGGGCCTCATCACCGTAAAAGACATCCAGAAGAAGATTGAATTCCCGAATGCCACGAAAGACGAACATGGCCGCCTTCGTGTCGGAGCCGCCATCGGCGCTACCGGCGACTTCCTCGAACGCGCGGAGGAAATGGCGCGCGAAAAAGTTGACGTCCTGGTGGTGGACACCGCGCATGGTCACTCCACTCGGGTGATGGAAGCCGTCCGCGCCGTGAAACACAAATATCCCGAAATCGAAGTTATCGCAGGCAATGTGGCGACCGAAGAGGGCGCGCGCGATCTAATCTCGCTGGGCGTGGACGCCATCAAGGTCGGTATCGGCCCGGGTTCGATTTGCACCACACGCGTTGTAACCGGCGCGGGCGTGCCGCAAATCACCGCCATTATCGAAACGACCCGCGCCGCGAAGAATACCGGTATCCCAATAATCGCCGATGGCGGAATCAAGTTTTCAGGGGACATCACTAAAGCGATCGCGGCCGGGGCCTCTTCCGTCATGATCGGCGGCCTCTTCGCCGGCACCGAAGAGTCTCCGGGCGAAACCATTCTGTATCAAGGCCGCACGTTCAAGTCCTACCGCGGTATGGGTTCCTTGGGTGCCATGGAGGCCGGATCTGCCGATCGTTACGCGCAGGAAGGCGTGGCGCGGGGTAAATCGGTCCCCGAAGGGATTGAGGGCCAAGTTCCCTATAAGGGTGCGCTGGGGGCGCTGGTTGACCAGTTGGTCGGCGGATTGCGCAGCGGTATGGGTTATTGCGGCGCGGCGAATCTGCAAGAGCTCCACGAACGCAGCAAGTTCATTCGCATCTCCTCCGCGGGCCTGCGCGAAAGCCACGTTCATGACGTGATCATCACCCGCGAAGCTCCCAACTATCGGCTCGAATAGTGCGGCTCATTCCAATTCGCGAAACAGAGGCCCGTTCTTCGCTCACTCAGTGGGCGCTCTGAGATGGCCTGGCTCAGGCGTTGGTGGCCGGCTCTGCTTTGGGCTCTCGTTATCTCGGGGCTTTCGACGGCCTCGTTCAGCGCGGAACACACCAGCCATTACATCGTTCCCTTCCTGCATTGGTTGCTGCCGGGCGCATCGCACCAAACGATCGAACTCCTGCACCATCTCATTCGCAAGAGCGCCCATTTCACCGAATATTTCATTCTAAGCTTGTTAATTCTCCGCGGAATTCGTGCAGGGGAAAAGGGCTGGCACCTGCGTTGGGCCTTAGCCACCGTTCTCATCGTTGCCGGTTATGCCGCTCTTGACGAGTTTCACCAATCGTTCGTGCCGGGCCGCGGACCCGCCGTCACCGATGTTCTGATCGATACTTCGGGTGGCATCGCCGCACAGCTCGTAGCATCGCTTGTCGTACTTTGGGGCGGCGTACGGAAAGATCGGCGAGAAACGGAAACAGCTGCGGTATCGAAATGACATTTCGGTCAGTCGCAAAATTCAAATCTCGAAAGGTGGTGTTATGTCAGCTCGGGTGGCTCGTTTCACCGTGTCCTTGGCAATTGTAATTTTCTTCTTGCCCTGCGCATTTCTCTCGTCGATTTTGGCTGCCGCGCCTCCGGCCCCTCCCCTGAAATATGAGCTGGCGTTCGAACACCCGAACACGCATTTGATGAACGTGACCATACAGGCCTCCGACCTGAGAGGCCCGACCGTGGAATTCGCCATGCCCGACTGGGCTCCCGGCTCCTACAACATCGAAAACTATGCTGCCAACATTCAACGTTTCCGCGCAACCTCGTCCGAAGGAAAAGAACTCACTTGGCGCAAGACAGACAGCCAGACTTGGCAGATCGATCTGGCTGGCGCCACTTCACTGACGATTTCGTATCAGGTGTTTGCCAACACCCTGCAAAACAATGTTGCCCAGTACAACGAGCGCCACGCTTTCATCGGCGGCCCTTCCGTCTGGATGTACCTAGTAGGCGGCAAGGAACGGCCCGTCGAACTAACCGTTGCGACACCTTCAGGGTGGAAAATCGCAACTGGGATGGAACACACTTCCGACCACACCTTCCGCGCCGCTGATTACGACTGGTTCGCCGACGCTCCGCTCGAAATTTCCGACTTCGCCGAAAAGGATTTTGAAGTCCTCGGCACCACTTACCATGTCATTGTCCACGATGTTGAGAACAAAAAAGACTTCACCAAGTTTGTAAACGATCTGCAAAAAACCGTCGCCGCCACGGTTCCCATGTTTCAGCCCGTTACCGGAACTCCGCAAGCCGCGCCTTTCAAGGACTATTACTTTATCTTCCACGTTTGGCCCAAAACCGGCGGCGGCCTGGAACATTTGAATTCCACGCAAATTGATTTTGGAACGGACTGGGACTCGACCGAGCCCGTGCCCGGTATGGGCACGCAATACGATCTGAAGCTTTTCGTTGCCGCCCACGAATTTTTCCATGCATGGAACGTGAAGCGCCTGCGCCCGCTACCCCTCGGCCCCTTCGACTACACTCAGATGGTCCACACGCCTTCCCTGTGGATTTCGGAAGGCCTCACCAGTTACTACGGCGAGCTCAACGTTGAACGCGCGGGATTAATTGCACCGCAGCAATACCTCGACGGCATCGCTCAACTTATTACCAAGTTTGAGGGCAGACCGGGCCGCACCGAGCGGAGCATCGAAGACACCAGTTGGGATACCTGGTGGGCGTACCAAACTGCCGTGGCGCAGGCAAATAACCTCACGAACACGAATTATTCCTACTACGACGGCGGCCAGGTGATGGGCCACATCCTCGATTTCGCCATTCGTCAGGACTCCAACAACCAGAAATCACTCGATGATTGGATGCGCCTGCTGTATTCGCGCTATGCTCTGCCGAAGCCCGGATTCAAACCGGAGGATGCGATTCACGCTGCGAATGAAATCGCCGGCACCGATATTTCCGATATTTTCCGGCGCTATATTTCCGGCAAGGAACCGATTCCCTACGAGCAATACTTTGCCTATGCCGGTATCGAGGTCACTAAAAAGCTCGACACGGAAAAATCCTGGGTAGGCCTCGAACTGAAGAAATCCGACGACGGCCACGCGCAAATCCGCAACATCATTCCCGGCAGCCCCGCCGAGAATGCCGGCTTCGATCGCGACGACGTGATCTACGCGGTAGATGGCCGGGCCGTGGATAACGACGGCTTCAACGCGCAGATGGCCGCCCACAAGCCCGGTGACACCATCCACCTCACCGTTGTGCGGCTCGGCGAGTTTAGGGAATTTCCACTTACGCTCGCAACCAGCCCTTATCCGACCTACACCCTGAAGCCCATGCAAAATCAAACCGACAAACAGAAGGCCATATACAACGCGTGGCTGGGAATCAAACCATAGGAAAAGCTTCGAAGTCAGACACATCCCGGCAAAAATAAAAGCCCGCCAAGGTCAAACCTTGGCGGGCTTTTCAATGTTCAACTCGGCCAGATTTACTTTTCAGCTGCGACCACTTCGTTCGGGTCTTCCACCTGCCGCTTCTTTCGAGGCGTCTTTTCCTTTTTCTTCAGTTCCGAACCAATGAACTCAAGAATCGCGAGACTCGCCCCATCACCCAAGCGCCAGCCAGCATGAATGATTCGCGTGTAGCCGCCCGGACGATCCGCAAATCGCGGCGCCAGATCCTTGAACAGCTTCTCGGTTGCTACCGGAGTCATCAGGAACGCCGAAGCCTGCCGACGTGCGTGCAATGAATCGCGCTTGCCTAGCGTGATCATCTTCTCCGCGATACGGCGCGTAGCCTTGGCGCGAAGAATGGTGGTGTGGATGCGTTCTTTCTCGATGAGGTTCGTCACCAGGTTACGCAGCACGGCCCGGCGATGCGCCGGCTGCTTCCCGAGTTTTGAGCCTGACTTAAGGTGTCTCATGTTCGTTTACCGCGGCACCGAACTTTAAAGTGCCGAGGCGTCCCCCTCGGATGGCGCAGGCGACGTCTGGCTCGGCAGCGGCGGCCAGATGATCCGGCCGTGCTCGTCGAATTTCATCCCGAGGCTCAAACCCATCTTGTGCATGATGTCCTTGATCTCGTTCAGCGACTTGCGTCCGAAATTCTTGGTCTTTAGCATTTCGGATTCGGTCTTTTGCACCAGCTCGCGCAGGTTCTGAATGTTCGCGTTCTTCAAGCAATTGTAGGAGCGCACCGAAAGCTCCAGCTCTTCCACCGAGCGGTCCAGGAATTCCAGGCGCGGATCGCTGTAATTCTCGATCACTTCGTCCGGCAGGTCCGGAGTCTCTTCGAAGTTGATGAAGATGCTCATGTGATCCTTCACCAGCTTCGACGCCAGGCCGATCGCATCCTGGGGCGTGATCGCGGCGTTGGTCCAGACTTCGAGCGTCAACTTTTCGTAGTCGGTCATTTGACCCAAACGGGCTGCTTCCACTGCGTAATTCACTTTGCGCACCGGCGAATGGATCGAGTCGATGGGAATGTATCCAATCGGCAGATCTTCGTCGAAGTTGCGATCCGCAGCCACGTAGCCGCGGCCGTTCTTCACCCGAAGCTCCAACTCGAATTTCCCGCCCTCGCTCACCGTCGCGATGTAAATGTTCTTGTCCAGCACCGCGATGTCCGCATCTTCCTCGATCTTCGCGGATGTCACCGGACCCGGCGTATCCACGATCAGGGTGATCGTCTTGGGCTGGTCCGTGTTCAGCTTCAACGGTACCTGCTTCAGGTTCAGGATGATGTCCGTCGCGTCTTCCACCACGCCCGGTATCGGCGAGAATTCGTGCAACACGCCTTCGATCTTCACGGCCGTGATCGCCGCGCCTTCAATCGAGCTCAATAGCGCCCGTCGCAGAGAATTTCCGACCGTGGTTCCCCACCCGCGCTCAAAAGGCTGCGCTGAGAATTTTCCGTACTTGTCGGTCAGCGTCTCTGGTTCTGCTGCCAATCGCTTTGGTTTCTGGAAGCCCTTCCACATCTCGACACTCCTCTGGCCCGCTTGCGGCGGACCAACTCACTTTTCAACGTTGAATAATTTTTTTTACTTCGAGTACAGTTCGACGATCAGCTGCTCGTTCATTGGCGGTGTCTGCACGTCTTCGCGGCGCGGCATGGCAACTACCTTCGCCTTGAAGTTCGCCGCGTCAATATCGAGCCACGGAGCCACGCCCTGGGTCTTGGCCAGATTGCGTGCCTCGAGAATCATCGCGTTCTCGTGCATGTTGTTCTTCAACTCGATCTCATCGCCCACGTTCACCAGATAGCTGGGGATGTTGACCTTGCGCCCCTTGATCCGGATGTGGCCGTGCAGCACCAGTTGGCGAGCCTGCGCGCGCGATCCCCCGATTCCCATCCGGTAGATCACGTTATCGAGCCGCCGTTCAAGCATCACCATCAGGTTCGAACCGGTCGGGCCCTTCTCGCGTTCCGCTTTCTCGAAATAATTGCGGAACTGGCGCTCCAGCAGGCCGTAGGTGCGCTTCACCTTCTGCTTCTCGCGCAACTGCACGCCGTAGCCCACCATCTTTGCCTTGCGGGCTTGCCCGTGCTGCCCCGGAACGAAGTTGCGCTTCTCAATCGCGCACTTTTCTGTAAAACACCGCAGGCCTTTCAAGAAGAGCTTTTGCCCTTCCCGTCGGCACAGCCGGCAGACTGCTTCACGATGTCTTGCCAAGGTCCTACTCTCCTTTG
>Ga0209006_10000114_pt1 | contig 86457 bp, 64 predicted proteins | sample JacPin_JW_Ref_O2_FD_188567 | JGI IMG/M metagenome (GOLD analysis project Ga0209006, IMG submission 188567) | Forest soil microbial communities from Algoma, Ontario, Canada - Jack Pine, Ontario site 1_JW_Ref_O2 (SPAdes) (version 2) | ecosystem: Environmental > Terrestrial > Soil > Boreal... | reverse complement strand
CCTTCCAAGGCATCGCTCCCTCCCTTTACGGGAGAAAGTCTCACCTATGTGTCCGGTACAATGTGTTACCTATGTCTCAGGCCGCTCATGCGCGTTGAGCCGTGGAAATACGCCGCCGCAACGTTGGACGTTGCGCGGCGCCTTCGATTCAAATCCCCGAAACCATCAGCAGGAAACTACTGCGCCGCGGCCGCGTTGGGCGGTAGGTGTTCTTCGAGGTAGCGCAGCAACAAGCTGTACAAATGAAGCGTGGTGCCGGAGCCTTCGTTGATGGCGTGCGTGCGATTCGGATACTCCATGAAGTCAACGGGCTTATCGAGCTCGATTAGGCGATTGAGCAGCAGTTCGGTGCCGGCGTAGTGCACGTTGTCGTCGCCGGAGCCGTGCACGACCAGCAGATGCCCGCGCAAACCCTCAGCGAAGTTCACGGCGGAACTGCTGCGATAGCCCTCGATGTTCTGCAGCGGCAAGCCCATGTAGCGTTCCTGGTAAATCGTATCGTAGAGACGCAGATCCGCGACCGGCGCGACCGCCATTCCCACGCGGTACAGATCTGGCGAGCGAAACATCAGATTCAACGTGCTGGAACCGCCGCCGCTCCAACCCCACACGGCAACGCGCGATGAATCCGCGTAGGCATGCGATTGCAGAAATACTTTCAGCGCGGCGGTCTGATCGTGAACGATTACGGGATGGATTGCACCATAGACAACTTTTCGCCAGGCGCGGCCTTTCGGCGCGGGCGTGCCGCGATTGTCAAAGCTGACGACGATGTAACCGGCCTGAGCGACGGCGCGATTGTAATCGTTGTTCCACGCGCCCCATTCGTCCAGCACGGTCTGCGCCGCAGGTTCTCCGTATACATAAACGAGGACGGGATATTTCTTCGCGGGATCGAAATGAGGGGGCTTCAGCATCCAGGCGTCGAGCGTGGCGCCTTCGCCGATATCCACCTTGAAGAATTCCGTGGGCGAAGCGAGCAGCTGCGCGGCACTGGCGCGCAGCGCGGCGTTATCTTCGAGCACGCGAGTGGAGCGATGCGCGGGAAGTTCCACGAGATCGGTTACCGGTGTGAGATCGGCGCGAGAATACGTATGGAAAGCCCAATGCGCGTCGGGAGACATGTCGTAGCGATGAGTTCCTGGCACATTGGCGGGACTGACGCGCTGTGCGCTCTGCGAACCGTCCAGGGGCGCGCGGTATAGGTAGCGCTGCGTGGCATTTTCCGGCGATGCGATGAAGTACAGTGCGCCGTCTTTTTCATCCACGCCGCCAAGTTCGATCACATCGTATGCGCCCGGAGTGACGAGCTGCACGCGCTTCCCGTCGCGGGAACCAAGATAGGCGTGGCGCCAGCCATCGCGTTCGCTCAACCACAGAAACTCCTGACCCTTGTGGATCCAGCGAATTTCGTCCATCACATCCACCCATGTTGAATCCTGATCGCGGAAAATCTGGCGGACCTGGCCGGTGGAGGCGTCGGCGAGCAACACGTCGTTAGTATTCTGCAGGCGATTCAAATGCTCGATGGCGAGTTCGCTGGAATTTCCAGCCCATTCGAGGCGCGCAATATAATTTTCACGCGGATCGCCGGGGACTTGCATCCACATCGTGTCGCCGCCATCGATGCTGACGACACCTGCACGGACAGCGGAGTTGGTGGTGCCGGGAATCGGATATGGAATATTCAGAATCGAGGGATACACGCCTACGCCGGGATAAGGAAATCCGGTGACAATTTCTTTGGGCGTTCCGAGATTGTATAGGAGCTTAAAAATTCCCACGCCGCTCGAATCGAATTGCCAGTAGGCGATGCGGCGGCCGTCGGGGCTCCAACGGAATGCGTCGCGAACATCCAGTTCTTCCTCGTACACCCAGTCGGAAGTGCCGTTGATGATGGTTTGCGAGCCGTCGTGGGTGAGTTGCGTGATACGTCCCGTAGAAATTTCCTCAACGTAAATATTGTTGGCACGGACGTAAGCGGCTTTCGAGCCATCCGGGGAGAACTTCGCGAACATCAGTGAAGATACGGGAGCGTCACCGCCAAGTTTGCGCAGCGCGCCAGACTGCAAATCCAATACCCAGTAATCCCCGCGAGTGTGCTGCCGCCAGACCGGCGCGGTATTGGTGTAGAGAAGCAGGCGAGCTTTGTCCTTAGACCACGCATAGTTTTCGAATGTGAGCGGAACCGTGGCGCCCGAGGGAATGAGCTTCGCGGCGGAGACGAGAACCTCGCGATTTCCGGTGGCGGTTTGGTAGCGGACGATATCCAGCGCGTCTTTGACAGCCGCAGATGGTTCGACAGTTGTGTAGAACGCGCCGTCGTCCAGCCAGCGCGCCGGACCGAAGTATTTGACCTCAAAATCCGGCGACGAATACATGCGATGGAGCAGCTGGTCTGATTCCTGCGATATCTGCGCCTGAAGCGGAATGATGGCAAGGCTGGCCGCGAGGAGCAGAACGAGAGTTGGCAGAAATCGTTGCAACAGAATGCGCGCAGCAAACGCCGACGGCTTTGAAACTTCGCGATTCATGCGATCTCCCACGTAGGCTGGAGTGATCCAGCAGAGTTTTCTGAAACCGTTCGATGCAGAACTATGTTTCCATCAATGGAAGTTGCTTTCGCGAATCTCTCTGCCATTCGTCGGCTGAACCGGGCGAGCATTGTCTGGATAATATTTTGCAAACGCCGCAATCTGCGCGGGAGAAGCTTCAATGGCAGTTTTCATCACGAACCATCGGATGCCCTCCTTACAGGCGGGAATGGTGAGCGAGCCGTCGAATACGTAATAATTCTGGTCGGCGGGCAAGAGATCGGCGGCGTTAATGACCTCCTTCTTCAGCTCGACCTCCTTTCCTGCTTCGCGGGGAATGTGGCTCCACAGGTCGCGGAGCATGGCATTTTCGGCGCCGCTTTTGATAAATACGGCGACGACGGCGGCGCGGCCTGCCGCGGAGTCCATGTGGACGAAGTGAAGTTCCATGTCGTACTTCTTGCCGTTGATTTCGTTTTCGCTTACATGGTGAAAATGGAATTGCACCAGAGGCAGCGCTGTTCCGTTGACGGTGATGCTACTTCCCGGCTCGTAATTGATTTGGATGGTGTGGCCATTGTTGATGATTTTCAGCGGCGAAAGTTTGTAGTCAAAGTGGATGGGAGCCAGCTCCGCAGGTTGCGCACCGACAATGTCAATGGGGGACTGGCGCTGGCCGGTTTTGCAGGCGGCGAAATCAGGCTCGAGGTCGCCCCAATGCTCCGGGCCTTCCGCTCCGCTATAACTCCAATGGGGAGCGCTCGCCGAGTGTTCCTGGGCGATCATGGGACGCGCGAAAACGAGCGCGGCGCAAAGAATGAAACAAGCTGCTGTTGTGCGGGCCAGGCGAGTCGTCATGAGAAACCTCCGTGGCAAAGAAGGAAAAATAGCATCTCACTTTGCGGGCGAATCTTCAAATATTCGGTGTGGAAAATCCGAAACGGGCGCGTATATTCGCAGGGGCCGAGCGATGGCAAAAGTGTGAACGAATGCAGCTTTTTCTTGAGCGCCCCGCGGAATGAGACGCCGCGTAGGAATGGAGGAATATGAAAACGGCACTGGGCGTTGCGCTCCTGGTTGGTGTCTTGTGCAGCGCGGCGGAAAGCGTGCACGCGCAAGCGGTGGCGCAGGCTGCGAAGGGACAGTTCGTCGAAGGCGCGCAGCAATTCGCCGCTCTGGGGGATTTGAAACTGCGAAGCGGCGCAGTGATTCACGATTTTCACCTGGGTTATCGCACGTTCGGGCAGCTGAATGCGGCGAAGTCGAATGCCATCCTGTGGCCCACCTGGCTGGGCGGCACGACGCAGGACCTGGTGCAATTCATCGGGCCGAATCAGGTGGTGGACAGCACGAAATATTTCGTCGTGCTGGTGGATGCGATCGGAGACGGTGTTTCGACTTCACCATCAAACAGCAAAACCCAGCCGCGATTGGCTTTCCCGGAATTTACGATTCGCGACATGGTGGAATCCGAGCATCGCCTTGCGATTGAGGTGCTGCACCTGACGCACTTGCACGCGGTGATGGGAATTTCAATGGGCGGAATGCAAACGTTCGAGTGGGTGGTGGCCTATCCGGATTTCATGGACGTGGGAGTTCCGATGGCTGGTTCGCCGCAGTCTACGTCCTACGACAAGCTGCTGTGGACGGCGGAGATGGACGCGTTGCGGCTGGATCCTGAATGGAAAGGCGGACTAGGCACGCAGCCGATGACGGGCGGCTTCGCCGTGTACAACGAAATCGGCAATATGAACGTGACTTCGCCGGCATATCGCGTGGCGAAGACCAGCCCGCAGGATTTCGACAAGTTCATCGAACAGACACGGAAGGAGCTTACGATAAACGCGGCGACGGCGTGCGATTCCATCCGGCAGCGCGAGGCGATTAATGCGCTGGATATTCCCGGGGAGTTTGGCGAGACGATGGAGCAGGCAGCGAGGAGCGTGCACGCCAGGCTTCTGGTGGTGATTTCTCCAGAAGATCACATGGTGAATCCAACACCAGCGCTGGCGTTTGCGGGAATGATGGGCGCGGTGGTGCTGACGCTGGAATCGCCCTGCGGCCATCTGAGTCTTGGCTGCGTTTCCGCGGGGCCGATCGTCGGGAAATTCCTCGACGATCCTGCGTCCATTAAGAGTACGACATTGCATGGATCGGCCAACCGCTAGAAGAGTCCATGAATCCGCTGGAGAAAACGAGCGGCGGCGCGTCGGTATTACTTCTGGAATGAAACCCGACACATTGGTGATTGTGAATCCCGCGTCCGGCGGCGGGAGGGCATTGCGCGCCGAACCGGAAGTGGCGAGCTTGCTGTCTGCACGTGGATGCCGCGCCGCATTCATACATTCGAAAAGCTCGGAAGACATACGCGAGCATGCGGCGCGCGCTGCGACGCAGGGATTTCGAAACGTGGTGGCGCTGGGAGGTGATGGCGCGTTTCATCATTTGGTGGAAGGTATTCGCGGCACTGATGCGGTGGCGGGATTTTTTCCGGCGGGTAATGGGAACGATATTGCGCGCGCTTTGGGGATTCCTTGCGATCCGGTTGCGGCTGCGGACGCATTTTTGCGCGGACAGCCGCGTGCAGTGGACCTGGTGCGCGTGCGATTCGGCGCCGGCAGCGTGGCGCATTACATGGGCGCCGGAGGCATGGGGCTGGATGCGGAGGCCGCGCACCTGGCGAACACGCGATTCCGGGCGTGGCCGGGAGTGACGCGTTATCTTGCGGGAGCGTTCACGATATTTTTTCGCGAGCCGCTGTTGGATGTATCGGTCGAGATGGATGGCGCGAACTGGTCAGGCCGCGCGCTGTTCGTGGCCGTGGCGAACGCGACGAGTTACGGTTCGGGCGTGCGCATCGCGCCGCAGGCGCAGATGGACGACGGTTTGTTGGACGTGGTGATCGTGGGCGATGTGGGGTTGCTGCGTTTGCTGGAAGCGATACCGATCGTGCTGACTACCGGCGACCTGCGCGGCTTTCCGGAAGTCACGCGCTATCGCTGCCGGCGTGTTTCATTGCGCGCGGACCGAGCCGCGCGGGTGCATGGGGATGGAGAAGCGCTGGGCGAGGCACCGGCGGAGTTTGAGATTTTGCCTGGGGCGATTCGCGTGATGGTCGGCAGAAAAGGCACCACTGATGAACGCAGATGAACACTGATAAAGACAAAATCTGATAAAGATAAATGCAGACAACGGCAAAGACACTGAGACACACACACGCCAGCTGATGACGCCAGTTTTGTCAAAAGTTCCAGAGCAGGGATCGTTACTCCAGCTATTCGTTTTTCCTTTTGGAGAGTTTTAGGGTGACTTCGATATCGCGGCGGCTGTCAAAGCTGGACACGGTGCGGGTCGAAGAAGTCAATCCGTCGTGCTCGGCGTGGATTTCGTAGTCCACGTTTGGGTCCAGGCCGCTAAAACGATAATTGCCGGACTCGTCCGCGATGTAGGTTTTTACCGCCTGAGATTTCACGTTTTTCAGATAGATCACACTCGAGGGAACCGGATTTTCGCTCTTATCAATCACGCTGCCATGCAGCACCTTTAATTGTGCTTCCGCTTTTTTCTGGGCCTTGGATTCCTCTTGCGCGCGGGCCGGAATTGCAACCAAAAGGGCCAAGAACAGCACTACGGCTACCTGAAACAATCTGTGGATTTTCACGTGGTCCTGTTCTTTTCAGCTCCTGCGGCTGAAGACGAAAAGCATTCGGCCGAATTTGGCGGCAGCTTGAGCGCGAGATGGCCGGCATTCCGGCTTACAGCATTTAAGATGACGCGGAAAGCGGAAAAGATGCGAGCCGGAGGCGCGAGACGGGAATTATCCGACCTCTTCCTCGTCCTCGTCATCGTCCTCCTCATCTTCCTTGACGCTGGACTTTTCCTCTTCTTCATCGTCGTCATCATCCTCGTCTTCGGAGATGACGATGAGATGCACGGGATGCGTTTGCGTCACTTCCAGCTCGACGTCGCATTCCGGGCAGCTGAGGATTTCGCCTTCCTCGACTTCGTCTTCGTCCAAATCAATTTCGGTGTCGCATTCCGGACATCGGGTCACGAGATTTCTCTCCTTCCTGGGTGTACTTCCACTGGCGGGCTATTATATACCGCAGGTGTCAAGCGAAGGCGAGAGGGGATGCGTAAAGGTGACGGTGCGACGCGAATATCCGGAGAAACCGCTGGTGGGAGTGGGCGGTGTGGTGATTGCAGACGGGCGGGCGCTGCTGATTCGACGCGGCAGCCCGCCGCTGGAAGGGGAATGGTCCATTCCCGGAGGGATGCTGGAATTGGGCGAGACGTTTGAGGAAGGAGTGCGGCGCGAATTGGCGGAAGAGACGGGGCTGGAAGTGCGGGTGGTGGAATTTATTGAGGTGTTCGAGAGGATTTTTCCGGATCAAGATGGGAGAACGAAATATCATTTCGTGATTCTGGATTATTTGTGCGCGGTGGAGAGCGGTGAAGCGCGGGCGGCGAGCGATGTGAGTGATGTGGCTTGGGCGCGCGAGGAGGAACTTGCGCGGTATGCGCTCACACCGACGGCGACACGGGTGATCAAGCGAGCGTTCGCAATGTGGCGCGCGCTGGGTTAGGCGCCGTGACTTGTACTTTCGTCACGCGCAGTCAGATTTGAGTTTGCCCGCTTCCTACGCCGCCCCAGACAAACGACGAACGCGCAGGCTCCAAAAAGAACACCAAAAGAGCCCACTGAGAGCATCACGCCAACTCCCGCAGGCGGACCGTCCACGTTCCCAAGTTTGACCACGGCAAGCCCCACACCGAAACCCAAGGCGCCACCGACAGGCGCCGCCAATGCCGCGACAATCGTCGAAATGAAAATGTCGAAGATCAAGTTCATACAGCGAGGAATATTAGCGCTCCGAGGATTGCGATCAAATGCATCGATTCCAATTGGTCCTGCCGAACACACCGTCTAGCTGGCTGCGGCTTCGGGCAGGCGGCCGAAGCGGCGTTCGCGGCCACGAAAGTCTTCCACCGCGGCGGCCAGGTCGGCGGCGTCGAATTCCGGCCACATACGCGGCGTAAAAAATAGTTCCGCGTAGGCGCATTCCCAGAGCATGAAATCGCTGAGGCGACGGTCGCCACCAGTGCGAATCAGCAGGTCCACGTCCAACGCGGGGCCGCTGGAGTGGGTGACTTCACCGAGACGCTTGGCAAATTCACGCTGAGAAACTTCCAGACTGGAGAGCATCCAGCACGCGGCGCGAAGGATGGCGTCGCGCGCGGAGTAGTCCACGGCGATGCGCAATTCCAGCGAGCGTCCGCCGGCGGTTAGCTTTTCGGCGGATTCGATAGCTTGCGCGAGAGCAGGTGGAATGCGGTCGCGACGGCCGATGACGCGCAAGCGAACCCCTGCGGAGGCGCAGGCGGCGGCTTCGGTACGGAAATACTGTTCGAGCAGCGCGAGCAAGGCCACAACTTCGCTCATGGGTCGTTCCCAATTGTCCGAGGAAAACGCGTAGAGCGTCATGGTGCTAATGCCCAGGCCGGGAGCGGCGCGGACAACGCGACGGACAGATTCCACGCCGGCGCGATGCCCTTCGGAACGGGCGAGGCCGCGGGAGGAAGCCCAGCGTCCATTGCCATCGAGCAGGATGGCGACGTGGAGTTGAGATTGCGGAACCAACTTCAAAGTACTTTTGTTCATAGAGTATCCCGGCAAAATTTTTTGGGAGTCTAACCCTCGCGCGTGACGCGGATTAGAGCTTCCATGTGGTTCAGATACTTTTCGAGCGCGCGGCGGCCGGCGGCCGTCAGGCGATATTCCGTTTTCGGCATGCGCCCATCAAAGGACTTCGTACAGCCCAGATAGCCGGCGTCTTCCAGCTTGCGCGCATGCACGCTCAAGTTGCCGTCGGTGACGCGCAGCAGCCCTTTCAATTCGTTGAAGGTGAGCGATTCATTCACGGCGAGCGCGCTGACGATGGCCAGGCGCGTGCGCTCGTGGATCAGGCGATCCAGATTCGTGGCGGTATTTTCCGCGGGCCGTGCCGCCGAGGCAGTTCGCTTACTGCGTTCGTCGCCCTCAGCACGCTCACGACGATACGCTCCTGATTTAGCCACCATATTTCCTCGCGATGACGGCTCCAAAAATAATGTGTAAGCCGCCGAAGCCTGCCGCCAGTAGCGCGTTCTGCCAGTTCCAGGGGCAGAACAAAGCGACGGCGCCCAGAACCATGAAACACAAGCCCATCAATGGGACGATGCGGATGGAAAACGCGCCGCCCGTGACCACGCCGGTTCCGTACAGCAGGAGCCACTGGCCGGGAATCGGGCCGATTTCACTGGAACGAGGATGCAGGACCGTGAGCAAAGCGCCTACAAAAAGCGGCGGTGCAAAACTGTAAACGAAGCGGCGACCCGGTCCGCTGAACAGAGACGACCCCGCCTGGTGTGCCTTCGAATAGGTGGTCCAGCTGGCGATGATGATGGCGATGAATGCCTCGGCGATCCAGGTGACCAGCCAGGGAAGCGGCGACACTTGGCGCGAAGCGATGGCCGCAGCGCCGAGAGCGGTGATGCCCATGGCCACGCCGCCCCATCCGGGAACGGCGGTAAAGGAACCGGCACGCTCCATGGTTTCGCGGATGAAACGCAGGTTGTCGCGGGCATGGTCGGCGATGGCGACGGGAGCTTGGGAGCGAGAAGGTTCGGGAAGGGCCATACCACAACGGTAGCAGATTGGCCGCAGTTGTCAAGTACTTTGTATTGCAAAGTGACGAACCCATCTTGCCGCGCGCCACGAGCGCGTCTATGCTGGGGCTGCCCGAATTTCATAGGAGGTATCAGACATGAAACGAATACTGCTCTCTTTTGCATTGGCAGCGATTTCGCCTTTGGCAGCCGTGGCGCAGCAAGCGGCCGCGGCGCAGACTCCCGCGCCTCCAACCGCGCTGGTCGCAAATCCTGTCGCAACCGCTGTCCGCAGCAGCGTGGAGCGGCAGTCGAAAAACCTGATTGCGGCCACGGAAGAGATGCCTGCGGACAAATACGGCTACCAGCCCACGCCCGCGCAGAACAGTTTCGGCCATCTGGTGGTGCATATGGCGAACTCGAATTTCCGCCTGTGTTCAATGATATCCGGCGTCGAAGTCCCCAAGATGGATGAGCTGAAAGAGACGGATACGAAAGATAAATTGACCGGAGCGCTGAAGTCTTCCTTTGATTTCTGCACGCAGTCGCTGGCGAAAGTGGATGACTCGAAGCTGGGCGAAGTGGTGTTCACGCGCGGCGCGATGACATTAACACGTGCGAGCGCGATGATCGCGCTGACGAACGATTTCGCGGATCATTACAGCGCGGCGGCGATGTATCTGCGGCTGAATGGCCTGCTGCCTCCAACAGCGCAACAAGCGCATCAGTAATATCGGAGCCTCGCGCTACGAGTTGTTTACGTCGCGCGCCCGGTTCATTCTTCGCGCAAAGCTTGCATCGGATCCACGAGCGTGGCGCGGTGCGCCGGGATGAAGCAGGCCAGCAGCGCGGCAAACAGCAGAGCCGCAGCGACGGCGCTGAACGCCGCGACATCAATCGTGCCGACATTGTAGAAAATGCTGTGCATGGCTTTCCCGACGCCGTACGATCCCGCGAGACCGAGAACCAGTCCGACGCTGGCCAAGAGCATCCCTTCCTTCAGGATCAGAGCTAACACATTGCTGCGTCCAGCGCCCAGCGCCATGCGCAGGCCGATTTCGTGGGTGCGCTGCGCGACTGCAAAAGACATCACGCCATAAATCCCCAAGGTCGCCAGGAGCAGTGCGACGGCCGCAAAGCCGCCAAAAAGCGCGGCAGTAAAGCGGTCTCCGGCCAGCGATTCGTCCTTAATCTGATCCATCGTTTTGACTTCCGACAGCGGCAGATTCGGGTCCATGGATTGCACGATTTCGGTGATGCTGCGGGTCAAGGTGGCCGGTTCGACGGCAGCGCGCACGCCGATCGCTGCTTGCGGCCACGGACTTTGGGCAAACGGCACATCCATTTCCGGGAAACCCACGTCGCGAGGGCCGCCGTTGCGAACGTCGTGGTACACGCCGACGATTTGCCAGGGAATGGGTGGGCCGAGTTTGGTGACGCCGGGAATTAGCTGCTCGACGAGGATGGTTTGCGATAACGGATTAACGTCATTGAGAAATTTCTTGACGAACGCTTCGTTGACGACGGCTACCGGAACGCTTCCGGCTACATCCCGGTCGGTGAAGGCACGTCCTTGCCCCATGCTCATGCCGAAGGTCTTGAAATACTCAGGAGTGACCATACTGAAGCCGGCGCCAGGACGCGCGGAGGGATCTTCGATATTCGGCCTGCCTGCAATCTGGAAGGGCATGCCGAAATTCACGCCTTCCAGCGGGATGCCTTCTGAGGCCGAGGCGGCAGTGACGCCGGGCAAAGCTTGAATTCTTTCCAGGAGCTGCCGGTAGAAAGCAGCGATTTGTTGCGGATCCGTGAGGTGACCCCGCGGCACAGGAAGCTGGAAAGTGAGGATGTGATCGGTGCGGAAGCCGAGGTCCACGTGCGCCACGTTCCACAGACTGTGAATCGCCAGGCCCCCGCCGGCGAGCAGGCTGAGTGCCAGCGCAAATTCGGCAATCACCAGCGAGCGCCGCAGGCCGTGCCGTCCGGCGCTGACGGCGGATCGGCCACCTTCTTTCAGGACCTCGTTCAAATTCATGCTGGCGGCTTGCCACGCGGGGACGCAACCGAATAAGATTCCTGCCAACAGCGTCGCGGCAACGGTGAAGAGCAGCACCGGAATGTTCAGGCGGACATCGGCCTCCGGAGGAAGCGTGAAGGGCGGCATGATCGAGATGATTACGTTGAGCAGTCCCCAAGCCAGAGCAACGCCGAGCGCGCCTCCCATGGATGCGAGCACAATGCTTTCGGCAAGAAACTGGCTGAAAAGGCGCTGACGCGAAGCTCCCAAAGAAGCGCGCACGGCGACTTCTTTCTGGCGAGTGGTGGCGCGGGCCATCAGCAAGTTGGCGACGTTAGCGCAGGCAATCAGCAGAACGAATGCGACGGCGCCGAGCAAGAGCCAGAGAGCGGTGCGCACGTCGCGATCCAGGAAATCATTCTTCAGCGGCTCGACGATGGCGCCCCAACCTTTGTTCGATTTCGGATAAACGTCCGCTATGTGACGGGTGACAGCGTTCATGTCCGCAGTGGCCTGCGCCAATGTGACTCCGGGCTTCATGCGCGCGAAGATGACGAGGAAATGAAAATCGTGATTAATCTGATCAGGCTTGAAAACCAGCGGAACGAAAAGTTTCGTGGGAGTGCGGTCGGCTTGTCCTGCGGGACGAACTCCGATGACGGTGTAGCTTTCACCGTTCATATGGATTTCACGGCCGATGACGCGGCGATCGCTGCCGAAGTGTTCCCGCCACATTTGATTGGTGAGCACGACGACGTGATCTTTTCCGGCCACGGCTTCGTCGGGACCAAAGTAACGGCCAAGGAACGGAGGTTCGCCAAGCAAATGATCCAGAAAACCGGGAGTGGTGAAACTGCCGCGGACGCGTTCGGGCTTTTCGCCAATGGAGAGGTTGAAATCGGAGTCGGTGGCAGTGCCCATAAATTGGAAGACGGAGTTCTGGCGCTGCCATTCGAGGAAATCGCCGGCGGAAGAAACGTTTCTATCTCCAGCGACCGTGGAGCGGACGACGACGAGTTGGTCGGGTTGAGGATAAGGTAGCGGAGCGAGCAGCGTGGCGTAAACGACGCTGAAGATTGCGGTGTTGGCGCCGATGCCCAGCGCCAAAGCAAGAATGGCGACGGCGGCAAAGCCGGGATTTTTTAGGAGCAGGCGGAATCCAAAGCGGGTGTCACGCAGCAGGTTCATCATGCTCGGGCTCTCCTTCTCAGAAAGCGAAATGAGGTATGGCCATTGATACGATTTGAGCGACCGGTTTGTTCAGACGAATCCGTGGGGAATTGGCACGCGGAGCGCCAATGTGATCGCCGTGCAAATTAATGATGATAGAGGATTTAGTGCGTCGAAAAACAAACGAGCACGGCCGGCGTGTTCGAATGCGAGATGGATTGTTCGATTGCGGACAAGCCGTCAGTCGGTGGCGCTTCAGGAGGGCGGTCCTGTGCATTTTCGGCCTTTTTAATCGTATAGTAGGGGCCGCGCGGCGCTCGAATTTGGCGCGACGTGCGGAACACTTGCGTAACACGCAAGCAATCGATGATGACCACTGCGACGCCTGCCTCCTCACAGCCTGATCATTCACAATCTGAACAGACACCGCCCTCATTCCGCACCCTCACCGCGATTGGTGTGCTGCTATTTCTGGCGGGGGCGATCCTGCCGCTGATCTTTGCGCCGAAATTGGGGTTCGCGGTAACGCGGTGGGCTGGGCTGGCGGTGATTGCGGCTGGCGGATGGCGCAGACCGTCGCTGACTTACTGGATTTTTTTCGCGATGCTGCTCGGCGGAGAGATTGGCCTGGACCGGCCGCGGCTGGCCGAGCATCTGCGTGTGTTCAGCGATATTTTCCTGCGCTTGATTAAGGTGATTGTGGCGCCGCTGATTTTCGGCACGCTGGTTACAGGAATTGCAGGCCACGGCAATCTGCGCAGCGTCGGACGGATTGGGGTGAAGAGCCTGATCTATTTTGAAATTGTGACGACGCTGGCGCTTTTCATCGGCCTGGGCGCAATCAACATCAGCCGGGCCGGAGAGGGGCTGACGGTGGCGGCAGCGCCAGCGACGGAGCCCACGCCCAGCGCGGCTCCATTGCATTGGGACGATTTCCTGGTGCACATTTTTCCTGAAAATGTGGCGAAGTCAGTGGCGGAAAATCAGATTCTGCAGGTCGCGGTGTTTTCCGTGCTCTTCGGGATTGCGCTGGCGCAGCTATCGGAAGCCAAGCGCGCCCCGATGCTGAGTTTCTGCGAGTCGCTAACCGCAGCTATGTTTGCGTTCACGAATCTGGTGATGTGTTTCGCGCCGGTGGGCGTGGGCGCGGCGATGGCTTATACCGTTGGGCATATGGGAATTGCCGTGCTGCTGCCGCTGGGGAAATTGCTGCTCACCGGTTATGGCGCGCTCGTGTTCTTTCTGCTGGCCGTGTTGCTGCCCATCGCGCTATTCGCGCGGCTGCCGATCGGGCGCTTCGTTCGCGGGGTGGCCGAGCCGGCTACGATCGCTTTTGCGACGAGCACTTCCGAAGCGGCGCTGCCGCGCGCGATGGAATCCATGGAAGCGTTCGGCGTGCCGCGGCGAATTGTAGCCTTCGTAATCCCTGCCGGGTACAGCTTCAACATGGACGGGTCGTCACTGTATCTCGCGGTGGCGTCTATTTTTGTGGCGCAGGTGGCCGGCATTCATTTGACTTGGTTGCAGCAGCTTTTCATGGTGTTCGCGCTGATGCTCACGAGCAAGGGCGTCGCCGGAGTGCCGCGCGCGGTGCTGGTGGTGCTGCTGGCGACAGCAGCCACGTTTCACCTCCCGACCGAGCCGATTTTCATCATCCTGGGAATTGATGCGCTGATGGACATGGCGCGCACGGCGGTGAACGTGATCGGGAACTGCCTGGCGTGCGCAGTAATCGCGCGGTGGGAAGGCGAGTTCGATAACTCGTTTGACTCGTTGCAGTTGTAGCGATGTAGCGGCAATAAGGATGACGGTCTGAAGACGGGTGCTGCCAAGACTCAATTAGAACGATTTCTCCCTCTTTTTTACACAACGATTTATTAACTCATTAGCTAAAGTACCATTGCTGTTTTTTGAGCACTATTCCATTCTGATATATCGGCCGTAGGGCCTGCGCCGGCTACAAAAAACCAAGAGCATGAGGATAAAATGAAAACCATCATCGCAATGCTATGCTTGCTGGCGCTCTCCGGCGCGGTTTCCGCACAAAGCCCGGACCCGTCGAAATGGATGTGTCGGAATCTCGCTGACTCCGGCGGCTTTACATATCAAGGCGAAACGATTTTCGGTACCCAGGCGTGCCGGCCAATTTCCCAGGCAGTCGCGCAAGCACAGTCAGTAACTACGTCTCCTACAACGGTTGCGTCGGCCCAGGTTCAACCAACTCCTGCTCAACAGTCGGACGCTCCCGTGCAGCAGCCGGCACAGAGCACTCCCGTCGTGAACCGGCAATCACCCCGTGTGTTCTTGCAAGCGGCGAGTCACGGAAACACGTGGAACGCACGACGAGACCAATCAATGGAGATGAGCAAGGACTTTGAGAAGGTCTGCCCCGGCGTAAGGGTGACGGTCAATCAACAGATGGCCGACTACACCGTGCTCTTGAATCATATCGAACTCGGTTTATTTGCGCGTGACAATCAGATGCAAATCGCTGACAAGAATGGCGACCTCCTACAAACCAAGGAAGGCGGAGGAATCAAGGGAGGCGTGAAAAAGGTGTGCGACTTGATTCTTGCGGACTGGGCGAAGCAGCAATAAGCAAAGACCAATAACCGATGGAAATACGGGCGCGCTTACGGAACGATTACCGCCGCTCCAACCACTGTTTCATGCTTGATCGCCTGAAGGGCTTCGTTGGCTTGCGCGAGTGGAAACACCGTGACCTGCGGGTGAATGCCGATATCGCGCGCGATTTTCAGAAAATCGCGGGCGTCGGCGCGGGTCATATTGGCCACGCTGCGAATCACGCGCTCTCCCCACAACAGTTTGTCGTAATCAAATTGCGGCACGCGATCCAGGTGAATGGCGTTGATGGCTACCACGCCGCCTTTGCGCAGACTTGCCAGCGCGCTCACGACGACATCTCCGCTGGGAGCGAAAGTGACCGCGCGATCGAGCTCGACCGGCGGCTTTTCATTTTCTTTTCCTACCCACGTGGCGCCCAGCGACGCGGCCAGCTTGCGATGGGAATCTCCTCGCGTCGAAACATAGACTTCGCACTTCCAGTGCTGTAGAACCGCGATCGTGAGGCTTGCCGAAGATCCGAACCCGAACAGACCGACTCGCTCCCCTGGCTCAACTCCGGCGACGCGCAAGCTGCGAAATCCGATGATGCCGGCGCAGAGCAGCGGAGCGACGTGGACGGCGTCCAATCCGCCGGGCAGAGGAAAAGTGAAGTCCGCACGCGCCAGCACAAATTCGGCATAGCCGCCATCCACTGTGTAGCCAGTAAACGTTGGCCGATCGCACAGGTTTTCCATCGCGTGACGGCAATACCAGCAATCGCCGTCTGTGCCGCCCATCCAGGAAACCCCCACGCGGGAGCCAATCGGAGATTCCGCGCTTGTGCCGGCGACGACTTCACCGACGATTTGATGACCGGGAATCAGCTGCGGCCTAAGCGGAGGAAGATCGCGCTCGACGATGTGCAGATCCGTTCGACAGACGCCACAGGCTAGAACTCGGAGCAACAAACGCCCGGAGGCAAGCTGCGGGCGCGGAACTTCTTCGACGTCCAGGTGCGGTGTTGGCGTCGCTTGCGGCGATTTCAGAATGGCGGCTTTCACGAGGCACTCTCGCGCGCGGCTATTGCAAATTATGGCACTGCCGCCGTGGCGCGCCAACAGGCCTTATTAAGCGTTAGCGCGACACGTCGCCACGACAAGTTCAGTGGCCGCCAGAAGCCGCTGCCGGCTTGAATTTGCGAATCAGAAATACCAGCGGAACACCCATTAGGACAAACCATCCCAGTGCGGTGAAGCAATCCAGAAATGCCAGGAAGGAAGCCTGGCGTTCAAGAAGGGCGAAAGCCTGCGCTTGCGCGTGAACGGCGGCATCCGCATGGGAGAAGCCGTGCACCGAAAAATAACCGGTGAGATTGGCGAGAAGTTGGCGGTAGTGCGGATCGGAAGGGATGGTGTGCGCTACCAGCACGCTCTGATGATATTGCGAGCGGCGCGCGAGAAGTGTGGTGACGAACGCGATGCCAAAGCTGCCTCCTTGATTGCGGAACAGATTGGTGAGGCTGGAGGCTTTGTTGTTCTTATTTTTGGCCAGATTGGAATACGCCAGCTGACTGACAGGCACGAAGAGCGTCGCGATTCCGAGTCCTTGCAGCACGCGCGCCAGCGTTTCGTGACGATAATCGGTGGCGAGCGTGAAGCTGGCGTAATACCACATCGCCAGCGCGAAAACGAAATAGCCAAAGGCGAGGAGCCGTTTCACGCCTACTTTGGGCAGGATTCTGACGACTACCGGAGCGAGCATTACGATCATAAGCGCGCCCGGACCGAGAACGAGGCCAGCGTCCGTGGCGGTGTAGCCGTAGAGCCGTTCCAGCATCTGCGGAATCAGCACGGTGGATCCGTACAGTGTGAATCCGAAAAGAAAGTAGAAAATATTTGCCAGCGCGAAATTTCGATCGGCCAGCAGACGGATTTCGACCACGGGATCGGGGTGGCGCCACTCCCAGATAATCGCGAACACCAGCGCGGCGATAGCGATCGTAAAAAAGAATACGATGAAATTGCTTTCGAACCAGTCCAGAGTCTGTCCGCGATCCAGAACCACTTCCAGGCAAGCGAACGCCATCGCCACGGAAAAAATTCCCCAGACATCTATTCTCAGTTTGCCGTCTTTGCGCGCGGCTTCCGCCTCACGCTTGAATTCCGGGGGATCGGAAAGCAATCGGCTGGTGAGGATCAACGAGATGATGCCGATGGGAATGTTGATGAAGAAAACCCAGCGCCAGCTCCAATGGTCCGTTATCCATCCTCCCAAGGGCGGACCGATCGCGGGCGCAGTGACAATCGCCATGCTGTACAGAGCGAATGCAGCGGCGCGCTTGGCTGCCGGGAAAGTATCCACGAGGATGGCCTGTTCCACTGGGGCCAGCCCGCCGCCGCCGATTCCTTGCAAGACGCGAAAAAAGATCAGAGCGCCGAGGCTGGGCGCAAAACCACACAACAGCGAACTGACGGTGAACGTTGCCACACAAATCATGTAGTAGCGCTTGCGTCCGAGAAGGCGGCTGAGCCATGCGGAGAGCGGCAAGACGACGGCATTCGAAACGAGGTAGCTGGTGAGCACCCAGGTGCTCTCGTCCGCGCTGACGGCGAGGCCGCCGGCAATATGGGGAAGAGAGACGTTGGCGATGGCGGTGTCCAGAAGCTCCATAAAGGTCGCCAGTGTGACGGTGATGGCGATGAACCATGGATTGATGCCCACTCGAGGGGTGGGAAGACTTAGGGGAATGGTTGGAGCCAGCGCCTCGCTCATGGGTCCTCTAGTTCATTCGATGCATAAGAGACCGTTCGGTCTCATTCATTCTATGCTAGAATGGTATAAAAGACCAGTCGGTCTCAGAACTGGCGACGGGAGTTGCAGATGACCAAGGGCGAGCAAACCAGGCGCGGCATCGTGGAGAAAGCGGCGCCGCTATTCAACCAGAAGGGCTTCGAGGGGACTTCGCTGGCGGACCTGATGCAAGCTACCGGGCTGCAGAAGGGTGGGATCTACCGCCATTTTTCAGGCAAAAGAGAACTGGCGGCCGAGGCCTTCGACTACGCGTGGGAAAGAGCCGTGCGCGGAAGGCTGCATGGCGTTGCGGGCGTTCCTGACTGCGTGGATCGTCTGAAGAAAACGATCAACAATTTTGTGGAACGCCGCGCGGGATTGGTGCCGGGTGGCTGCCCGCTGATGAACGCCGCGGTCGAGGCCGACGACGGAAATCCCGTGCTGCGCGCACGTGCCAGGAAAGCCTTGAAGGGCTGGACGGAACGCTTGTCGCGAATCACCGCGGAAGGCATTCAGAAACATCAGATTGACCGCGGCGTCGCGCCGCGGCAGCTATCTCAACTGATCATTGGCTCGCTGGAAGGCGCGTTGCTGATCAGCCGACTGCAGAACGATGAAGAGCCGCTCCGCGCGATACGGCAACACCTGAATGAATACCTCGAACATAACGTTCGCAAGAAACCGCACCCCGCCAGTTAGCCAGATCGAAGGCAGCGAAGCCTCGATCGTCTGAAGTCTGCTCATTCCAACCCGCGATATCGAACGAAAAAAAATAGCTTGACATATTCCCATATAGGAATGTATTGTGTGCGCATGGCTCGAGCGGCTACAACGTCTGACGCGTTCAACGCAGTCGCCGAGCCCCGGCGGCGCCAGATCCTGAACTATCTGGCGCTGCAGGAGCGGTCGGTGGGCGAGATCGTGGCGACGCTGGAACTGGAGCAGCCTTCGGTCTCGAAGCATCTGCGGGTGCTGCTGGACGTTGGACTGGTGAACGTACGCCGGGAGGGACGCAGGATGATGTACCGAGTGAACGCGGAGGCGATCCGGCCATTGCACGAGTGGACCAGCACGTTCGAGCGGTACTGGCAGCATCAACTGAACCGTGTGAAGGAGAACGCAGAACGGAAGAGCAGTGCGTGGCAGGGAGCAATTCCAGCCGCGGGCAAGCCAAATTCTGATTAAAGGAGAAACGATGAGTTCCACGGCGATAAAGGTGAACCGGACGATTGAGGATTTGACGTTGAACATCACGCAGGAAATTCATGTGCGGGCATCGCTGGAGGTTACGTTCGCAGCCCTGCTGGAACAGCTGGGACCGTTGAATGAAACGCCCGATGGCAAGCCCATGTCGCTGAAGATCGAACCATGGCCGGGCGGGCGCTGGTATCGCGACCTCGGCGGCGAGAACGGTCATTTGTGGGGCCATGTGCAATCGATCAAGCGGCCCACGCTACTGGAGTTCTATGGGCCGCTGTTCATGTCGTATCCGGTCAGCTCGAACGTGCAATACCGGCTGAGCGAAGAGGACGGAGGAACGCTGATCAAGTTTCAGCACTTGGCGTTCGGCCTGATTACTGACGACCATCGCGCGGGAGTGAACACTGGCTGGACGCACATGAACGAAGGTGTTCGCAAGCTTGCCGAAGCGAAGCGATCGCGATAAGCGCGACGGTTGCGGGAGGAGAAATGTATGTGTCCAGCGTGCATTGCGAGCGCCGCGTTGATTATCACTGGGATCATGTCCACAGGCGGGCTGACGGCGCTCGCCGCCAAGAAGTTTCATCCGAAGAATGTCGCGAACGAGATGTACGGGTTCTATTCTCAATTTTGTGAAGATCTGAACACCAAATCTGACACGCACGGAAAGGAGAAGTTATGAAACTTGCGGATTCTCTGTTGATGGAGTTTGACCAGGAAGCACAGACAACCAAGCGAGTGCTGGAACGAATTCCAGATGACAGGCTCGCTTGGAAACCTCACCCGAAATCGTTTTCGCTGGGACAGTTGGCTTTGCACATCGCGTCCGGCCCGGGCCAGATCGTGGCAGCGGTATCGCAAGATACTGCTGAAGTTCCGAACTTCGCGCAACCCGAAGCCAAGAGCCGGCAGGAGGTTCTGGAAACTTTCTTGAAGAGCATGGCGAGCGCGAGGTCCGAGCTGAAAAATATGGACGACGTCCGGCTCATGTCCGAATGGACGCTGACGAGGAACGGAAAAACCTTGATGTCGATGCCACGGATCGAGTTCCTGCGCTCGATCCTGATGAACCATACCTATCATCACCGCGGGCAGCTTTCCGTTTACCTGCGAATACTGGATGTTCCGGTTCCCTCGATTTACGGCCCCAGCGCGGACGAAAATCCGTTCGCATAGGTACGCAGCGGCTGAATCAAAAACGCAAAGATAAGGAGACGACAATGGAATCGACAGCAGAAAAGAAGAGAATGGATCATCCGAAAATGGTGTCACATGCGGAGTGGATTGCGGCGCGCACGGAGCTGTTGAACAAAGAGAAGGAGTTCACTCGGCTGCGTGACGAAGTGAGCCGGCTGCGCCGGGAACTGCCTTGGGAAAAAGTGAAGAAGGAATACGTTTTCGACGGGCCGACCGGCAAGGAGTCGCTGGCCGATCTGTTCGGCGGCAAAAGCCAGTTGATGATTTATCACTTCATGTTTGGTCCGGGGTGGTTAGAAGGTTGCCCGAGTTGCTCGTTGCTGGCGGATCATTTTGACGGCAGCGTGGCGCACTTGGCTGCACGAGACACGCGGCTCGTAGTGGTTTCACGAGCGCCGCTGGCACAGATTGGCGCGTTCAAGATGCGAATGGGCTGGCGGTTCAAGTGGGTATCGTCGTTCGAGAGCGACTTCAATCGCGACTACAACGTTTCCTTCTCGAAGGAAGAGACGGGCAAGGGCGAAATATACTACAACTACGAAATGCAGCAGTTCCCGAGCGAAGAGGGGCCTGGTGCGAGCGCGTTCTATAAAGATGAGGCTGGAAACATCTTTCACACGTATTCCACCTACGGTCGCGGGCTGGACATTTTGGTTGGGGCGTACAACTGGCTGGACATGGCGCCGAAGGGACGCGATGAAGATGGGCTGGCGTTCTCGATGGCGTGGGTGCGGCACCACGACAAGTACGTTGACGGCCAGTTGGTGGATCCGACTCGGCTTTATACGCAGCCCAAAAGCTCAGGCGAGAACGACTAGCGAGAGCTGAACTGCACCGAGGGGCCGTTCATTTATGTTATTGAACGACCTAGCGTTCCTGCTCGCAATCTTTTCCGGGATGCGATCAGGCGGCGGCTGCTGTTAAGAGCGTCTCGACCTTGACGTCCAGATCTTGCGCGACTTTGAGAGCTTCCGGATTTCCGTACGGAGAGAGGAAGCTGGCCATCTTGTCGTAAGACAGGTGCACGCCGTCGGGGCGCTCGTCCACCAGGATCGTCACGGGCGCATAGGAACCGGCATCCGGCACACGCTCTGCCATCTGTGCCATAATGACCGGGTTGCCGATCACCAGACGCACGCTCTTCGGCGCGCGCTCACCGAGTTTTTTGCGCAAGACTTCGCCCAGGTCGAAGCGCGTGAACTCCATCAAGCCTGCACTTCCGAGTGCCTTCTGAACGACAGCTTCCACTTCCGCAAACGTTTTCGCCGACGTCATGTCGCCGCGAAACACAGCCATATTGGGGTGGCCGACTGCCTCGTCAAGCTTCCCCAGGACATCCTTGAATGACTTCGAAGAAACAACACTAAACCTCTGCACGTTCACGAGCCTGGTTGTCACTTTATTCCTCCTGTCGCGGTGGCCTGCGCTTCGGCAATCTGGAGTTTCGCAACTGCCGCCAGAGTTACCGGAAATTGGATGAATCCGGCCAGGCGTGGGATACGGATTTTGTCTGAAATAATTTGAAGCCCGCAGAGTGGCGAGGAGAATATAATTCCGCCAGCGTGGGCGGCGATCGCACAAGATTCCACGCCGCGTGCTGGGCGGGAGGTTGGCAACGGGAGGCGGCAAAATGGATAGTCCGACAGAGGGCAAAGCGAAAGCCGCCTTGAGCGACTACTTGGCTGCCGAGCGCACTCTCCTTGCATGGATTCGCACCGGATTAGCGTTGATGGGCTTCGGGTTCGTAGTGGCGCGCTTCGGACTTTTCCTTCAAGAACTCCAGGCGGTTCAGAAAACTTTTTCGGAGCAATCGTACGGCCTCTCGCTGTGGTTCGGCACCGCGCTGATCGCAGTGGGAGTGATCGTGAATCTGTTTGCGGGATGGCAGCACGCTCGATTGGTCCGGGACCTCGATCGCGGCGGTGTGGTGCACGCTCGTCCTGCGGCACCGGCGGTTGCGATTGCATTGTTTCTGGCACTGGTCGGGCTGGCGATGACGATCTATTTGATTTCAGTGCGCGGTTCGGCGCATGCAACGCCCGGAATCAATTCACGGATCGACGAGGAGACACCCATGACATCAATGGCACCCATTGCGGACAACGGGATCATCAATAAGGCCAGCAACCATTCGGTGGATCAAACCGTGGAAAATCTCAAAGCCATTCTGCAAGCGAAAGGAGTGGCGCTGTTCGCTCTGGTGGACCACAGCGGAGAAGCGGAAAAGGCGGGGCTGGAAATGCGTCCTACCAAACTGCTGATCTTCGGAAATCCCAAGGGCGGCACTCCGGTGATGGTGGCTGCGCCCAGCGCGGCGATCGATCTTCCGCTGAAGATTCTGGTCTGGGAAGATGCGGAGGGAAAAGTCTGGGCTTCCTACAATAGTCCGTCGTATTTGCAGCAGCGGCACGGCATTCCGCAAGCGTTGCTGCAGAATATCGCGGTTGCTGATGCGCTGGCGGCCAAGGCGACGGAGTAGTCAGCAAAAATTCCCGAGTCCGGCAGGCACAAGCGATGATTCATCCGCGTCCTGCTTCTCGATTCGCCGACTGCACGCCTGCGTTTGCGAAATCTTGTGATCCGGGAAGCGTTCCGCGCAGAAAGGATCGCAACCGTTACTTCACTTTCTCGAGTCTGGGAATCATGCTGTTCCGTGGACCGTCAAGCGTGCCATCTTTGTTGATGGTGAAGATCAGCGGGCTGGGCAGCATGGGCCCGAAATCGCCGTGCGCGACGATTTTGTCACCCTCGACCTGGTAGGTGCCGTCAACCGCGTATGCGCCGAGTGCCACGTACGCCTTTCCGTCTTTGAACTCGGCGTTGATCGTGCCGCTGGGATCGCGATACTTACCCTCGGCCCCACTCCCACACGCCACCGCCAGAGTTGCTCCGGCCAGAACGAACACAAGAAGCGCGTCGCGGACCGAGGTGCGATTCATAAAATTCTCCTGAACAGGCATTCCAACCTTTGGATTTTGAAAAAACACAAGACCGCGCCCTGTTGGATTTTCAGGTTGCTTGGTCGCACACCATCCGTTGCCGTATGGCAGCTTACGGTGTTACAGTTCCGTGCCTGGACGGAACCTGCGGGGTGGCAAGGTCCGGGTTCCCCGGTATGGCCCTTCATTACACAATGCGCGAAAGCGAACGAAAAACCGTCACGACGGCGAAAGCATCTCCGTCGGCTGACGGATTCGGGACCGAGCAATCGAAGTTGCCCGCCGCGAGCAGACAGGCGCTGGACCAGCTGTTCTGCGCCACCTACGAAGAGCTGCGCAGGCTGGCTTCGAGCGTCCGGCGCGGCGATCCCAGCGCCACGCTCAGTCCAACCGCTCTGGTGAACGAAGCGTGGCTCAAGCTCGCGAAATCGCCGGATGTTGGCGCGACTTCACGGTTACATTTCAAACGCATCGCGGCTCGCGCCATGCGCCAGCTTTTAGTGGAAGCTGCGCGAAGAAGGAACTCCGGAAAGCGTGGTGGGGGGGCGAAAATTACCGTGACTTTTGACGACGCGTTTCAGAAGAAGCCCTCCGGCGAAGACGAGCTTCTGGCGCTGAACGCTGCACTCGAATCGCTCGCCAGCATGAATCCGCGGCAGGCGGCGATGGTGGAAAGCCGCTTCTTTGGAGGACTGGACGTTCCGGAGACGGCGGCGCTCCTGGACGTGTCCGAAGCCACCGTTCTGCGCGATTGGCGGGCCGCGAAGGCTTGGCTGACTCACAAACTCCGCCGAGCGTAACGGCCGATCGGAAGACGACTTTCTTTCCTGTTCTGCCGGAGCCCCACAATGGACAGCACTCGCTGGCAGAAGGTCCAATCGCTTTTTCACGAAGCTGCCGACTTGCCGGCATCGGAGCGGCGCGTTTTTTTGGAAACGCAATGTGGCGAGGATGCGGGGCTGGTTAGCGAGGTCCTGATCCTCTTGGAAGAAGACGCGCGCGGTGGCTCGCTGCTCGACGGCGATGTAGCCGAGGTCGCGTCCCAGATTCTCGACGATTCATCCCCAGGCTCGCTTCCCTTCAAGGAATTCGGCCCGTACAAGATCAAACAGGCGCTGGGCGAAGGCGGGATGGGCGTGGTTTACCTTGCGGAGCGCGAGGACTTGGGCAATGAGGTCGCCATCAAGATTCTGCGCGACGCATGGGTTTCACCCGCGCGCCGCGAGCGTTTCAACGCCGAGCAGCGCACCCTCGCGCAGCTGAATCATCCCTCCATCGCGCGTCTATACGATGCCGATACATCGCCAGACGGCACACCGTTCTTCGTCATGGAGTATGTACAAGGCGTTCCGCTCACGAACTTTTGCAAGGCGCAGAAGTGCTCGATTCCGGCGCGTCTTCGTTTATTCCGTGCCGTATGCGAAGCGGTGCTGTATGCGCACCAGCACGCCGTGATTCACCGCGATCTGAAACCTTCCAACATTCTGGTGAAAGCCGACGGAAGCATTCGGCTCTTGGATTTCGGCATATCCAAACACCTGGAAAATCTGGGTGAGCTGGTGGATCAAACTATCACGGGCTTGCGAATGATGACGCCAGCCTACGCCGCCCCCGAACAGATTCGTGGCCAACAGATTGGGATACAGAGCGATGTGTATTCACTTGGCGTAGTCCTGTACGAGCTGCTTGCGGGACGCCTCCCATTTGAATTGTCCGATTGCACGCCCGCACAAGCAGAAAAGATTTTGACCGAGCAAGAAGCCGAGAAGCCATCGACTGTTGCCAAGAAAGAAGCGTCAGCGGCCGAAGCGAACGGCGTAGCAGTGGTGGCGAGCAGGACGGCTTGGGCCGACTTGGACGTGCTTTGCCTCACAGCGATGCACAAAGACCCGCAGCGTCGGTACCAGTCGGTCGAAGCGCTCATCCGCGACGTGGATCATTATTTGGATGGCGAGCCGCTGGAGGCGCGGCCCGATACCTGGCACTACACGTTGGGCAAGTTTGTGCGCCGGCACTGGCAGCTGGTTTCCGCATCCGCGGCAATGTTTCTGCTGCTTGTGGGCCTGGTGATCTTCTATACCGTGCGATTGACCAGGGCGCGCAATGCGGCTGTGACTCAAGCGGCGCGAACACAGCGCATTCAACGCTTCATGCTGAATCTTTTTCAAGGAGGGGACCCGTCCGCGGGACCAGCCGATGATTTGCGCGTAGTGACACTGCTCGATCGCGGGGTGCAGGAAGCGCGCAGCCTCGACGCAGAGCCCGCCGTGCAGGCGGAGCTCTACGAGACGTTGGGAGGCATTTACCAAAAGTTGGGGAAGCTCGAACAAGCGGACTCGTTGATGGAATCCGCGCTGGCGAAGCGCGAAGCGCTTTACGGTCCGGACAGCACCGAGACGGCGAAGGGTCTGCTGGCGCTCGGTTCGCTGCGGGCTGCCGAGGCACGGTACAGCGACGCTGAGCGGCTGATCCGCCAAGCGCTGGACAGGGACAAGCGCCACTTACCGGCAAACGACCCGGCAGTGGCGAAGGCCATGCTGGCGCTCGGAGGAGTGCTGGAAGATCGCGGCAATTACGACCAATCCATTGCAATTCTCGAGCAGACCGTGCAACTTTATTCCGCCCCCGGCTCGGAGCCTGCCGATCTTGCCGATAGTCTGTATGAGCTTGCCAACGCACATTTTTATGCGGGCCACTATCAAAGGTCTGAAGAGATCAACGAACGCATTCTGACAATGTACAAGCAGATTTACGGCGAACGCCATCCGCGCGTGGCCGACGTCCTGATCAACCTAGGGGCCATCCGGCTTGACCTGGGTCATTATCCCGAAGCGGAACAATATGACCGGCAAGCGCTGGACATCGTGCAAGGTTGGTACGGCAAGGACAACCCCGAGACGGCAACCGATCTGACGATCCTGGCCCGGTCGCTGGTTTACCAGAAACGATTTGACGAAGCATCAGACCTGCTGCAGCAATCGCTGGCAATTAAGGAGCGTACGTTTGGGAAGGTGCATCCGAGCGTCGCATCCACGCTCAACGAGCTAGGGTCTGTGGCGCTCCAGGAAGGCAAGTACGATCCGGCGGAGCAATACTTCGAGCGAATGGCAGACATTTATCGAACCGAGTATGGGGAGCAGCACTATCTGTTTGCCACCGCGCTTTCCAATCTGGCCAGCGTGTACACGGCGCAGCAGCAGTGGACTCGTGCGGAGAAACTTTACCGCCAGGCAATTCCCATTTACACGGAATCGCAATCGCCCACGCACATCAATACCGGCATTGCGCGAATCAAGCTTGGCAGAACTCTCTTGCGCCAGCAGCGCTTCGCGGAAGCGGAAGCTGAATCTCACGCCGGCTACGACATTCTCGTCACCCAGATGGATCCAAAAGTGAGCTGGCTGATGAACGCGCGAAAAGACCTGGCAGCGGAATATGAAGGGCTGAATCAGCCGGAGCAGGCGGCAAAATTCCGCGCAGAGATCGCGGCGAACGAGGCCAAGCCTCCGGAAATTTCCGCCAAGAAATAATCTTCACGCTAAACGTGAGCTGACTTACAGACCCAGATCGCTGAGTCCCGGATGCTCCGCGGGTCGAGTTCCGAGCGGCCAGTGAAACAGGCGCTCGGACTCCTTGATGGGTAGATCGTTAATCGATGCGTGCCGGTGATGCATGATGCCCTCGGCGTTGTACTCCCAGTTCTCGTTGCCGTAGGAGCGAAACCACTGTCCGGATTCATCGTGTGATTCGTAGGCGAAGCGCACGGCGATGCGCGCGCCGTCGAAGGCCCAGAGTTCTTTCACGAGGCGATACTCCAGCTCGCGATTCCATTTGCGCGTCAGGAATTGAATGATTTCCTCGCGGCCATTGATGAATTCCGAGCGGTTTCGCCACCGGCAGTCCACGGTGTACCCGAGAGCGACGCGTTGCGGATCGCGCGAATTCCAGGCGTCTTCAGCTTTCCGTGCTTTCTGGACGGCTGTTTCGCGCGTGAAGGGTGGCACTAAACCGATTTGGGGTTGGCTAGCCATGTCGTTCCTCCTTTTTTTCTGTTGTCGAATGCCGAGATTCGGATTGCTCCGGCAAAATCGTGAAACCGAGCGCCTGCAAGTCCCCGCGAAGCTGTTCGACTGACTGAAATCGAATTCCGCGAATTCCCGCCGCGCGCGCCTGTTCCAGATTTACGTCCCGGTCGTCAATGAACAGGGCATCGGATGGCTGGACTCCGAGCGCGTCAATGCAATGCTGATAGATCTCCGGCTCGGGCTTAACGCTGCGTACCTCGCCGGAAAAGATGTGATGGTCGAAGTAGCTGATCCACTCGAAATTGTTTCGCACGTGCGTCGCCATGTCGGTCGGCATATTGGATAGAATGGCTGTCTTGAATCCCGCGGCATGAAGTCGTTGAACCCACAAGATCATGGCTTCGTTGATGTGGCTCCACAGCTCCAGATCCAATTGGCGCGCCTGTTCGATTGCATTAGCGGTAATTTTCACGCCAGCTTGCTCCGCGAATTTCTGCCAGTACTCGCCCGGCAGCAAGTCTCCGCGGTCGTAAGGCGCGCGTGTCTCCAGATAGATTGGAAGAAAAGTTCGCGGATCCATCTGGAACAGGAAGGCGAGGCGTTCGATCGTTTTCGTTGAGGGAACGTGGCAAAGCACTTCGCCGAAATCCAAAATCACCGCGCGTATTACCGGCGGCTTAGCGACTGGATTGTCAGTGTCGGCGGTCATCCATCCTCTCTCTTCAAAGCGCAGCGGGAGCACCCAGCGCGAGGTCTTCGGCCGCCAGATGTAGGTGATCCTGAAGCACGGCAACGACCAGATTGTGATCTTCGCGCTGGGGCAAACCAGAAACAGTGATCGTGCCCACGCATCCTGTGCCCGCGAGCAGAATCGGAAAGCACCCACCGTGCGGCGCGTAATCCTTCACTTCCAGACCCGCCTTCTCGTGCAATGTGGTGTGAGCGCGCTGATGCGTCAAGCCGATGGCGTAGGAACTGCGGTGATAACGCTGGACAACGTTGCGTTTGCGGCGCATCCAGTCCCAATTGTCGGGCGTGGTTCCCGGCATGGCGTATGAAAATAGCTGATGTCCATTGAGATGGATATCAATGGCCACCGCGACGCCGCGTTTTTCGGCTGCCGCCTTAAGGGCGCTTCCCACGGCCCAGGCTATTTCGGAATCGAAGTGTTTGAATTGCAGACGCTTTTCCTGCAACGCGATTTTTTCGAGGTCTTGATCAATGGTCATGGAATTTCCATTTGGAGAATGCGAAATCCAACGGTTTACGTTCGTGGACGACCGGCACGAACAATTATCCGCGACAAATCATAGCAGATTCTCCGGCCTCACAATCTGATCTGGGTGAAGGGAATTTCGGCGCGCGCGGCGGCGCTCTTGACTCCTGTTTCCAACACGTTGATCACCGCCAGGCCTTCGTCAGGAGTCACGGGATTCGGCGCACCGTGTGCAATCGCGTCGTGAATCCCCTGATAGTAGGCGAGATAATTCCCGGGAACATTCGGTACTTGCCGTTTATCGAACCCGTCGCCTTTCTTTGTGATTAGCGTTCCCATCTGCATGTCCTGTCCCCATCCCGGACTACCCGGAATCTCACCGCGCTTGAGCGCCTCTTCTTGCGGATCCATGCCGAATTTTGTGTAGCTTCCCAGAGCGCCATGAACGATGAACCGCGGAATTTCCGCAACCACCAGAGACGCGCCGTGCAGAATCACGCGCCTGCGGCCGTAGCGGAGTATCACGTGAAAGTAATCAACTGTCTGGCCGAGCGGGCGCTGCATTTCGAGGTCCGCATAGATCGCTTCCGGTGGACCGAACAATTGCAGCGCCTGGTCCACAAGGTGCGAGCCGAGATCGAACCAAATGCCGCTGCCCGGGCCTGGCTGTTCACGCCAACGCTGCCGTGGTTCAGGACGGTAACGATCGTAGTGCGATTCGAAATGCGCGACTTCGCCGAGCGCGCCATCGGCAAGCACCTTGCGCAGAGTGAGAAAATCGGAGTCCCAGCGGCGATCTTGAAACACGGAGAGCAATCGTCCGCGGGCCTTCGCCAATTTGATCAGCTCCGTCGCTTCCGCGACTGTGTTGGTGAACGGCTTGTCCACAACTACGTGCTTGCCGGCGTTGAGCGCCTTGCTGGCCAGATCGAAGTGCGCGATATTCGGCGTCGCGATGACGATCAGATCGATTTCTGGCAGCGCGAAGGCGTCCTCCGCTTTCGCGAGCACGGTCACGTCGTAATCCTTCTTGACCTTGGCGCTATCGCTGGAAACGATATGAGTGAGGCGCAAGCCAGGCACGTGCGTCAGCAACGGAGCGTGAAAAGTCTTGCTCGCAAATCCATAACCGAGCAGCGCAACTTGCAGCGGTTTTGCGGTTTTCTGAATATCTTCCAAGGGGTAGGCTCCTCAGGCGGCCAACGCTCGCCCAGAACTAAGAGTGCTTGCTTGCGACAGCCGACATCACTATCTAGTCTCTAATCGCGCCGGGAAATTCGATTCCTGAAAGCTATTTATTATTTGCCGACGCGGCGACGTCCGCCGAAAGCGTGAGGCCGCTGCGGAGTTGGATATCCTGGCTCGAGCGTCCCACGAGAATTCGGTATTCGCCGGGATCGGCGCGCCACTGTTTCGAGTCCGCATCGTAATAGGAAAAAGCGCGCCCATCCAAAGTCACGGTCGCGGTTTTTGTTTCGCCCGGTTTCAGATCGATTCGCGCAAATCCTTTTAATTCCTTCGCGGGCCGGGGAACTTTCGAATGCAGCTCCGCCACATAAACTTGCGCGACGTCGGCGCCAGCGCGCGTTCCAGTGTTGGTTATGTCGAACGAAACCTGAAAAAGCGGCGCGGAAAATCCGTCGTTCTCAGTGTGCACGTCCGCGGGCTTGATGGCCAGATTCGCATACTGGAAGGAAGTGTAGGAAAGCCCATAACCGAATGGAAACAAAGGCTTTGTGCCATTGTGCTCGTAGCCGCGATAACCCACATACACGCCTTCCTTATAGATTACGCGGTTGGACCCAGCCTGCGGGTAGTAGCTGTCATAAACGGGATTATCTTCCCAACGGCTCTCGAAAGTTGTCGGCAGACGGCCCGACGGATTTACTTCGTCGAAAAGAATTTCGGCGGCAGCTTTACCACCTTCCTGTCCTGGATACCAAGCTTCCAACAGCGCCGGAACGCGATCGATCCATGGGTTCATGTCCACGCCACCACCTGACGTAAGCACCACGATCGTGTTCTTATTCGCAGCGGCCATTTCCTGAATCAATTCAACCTGCCCCGGAGGCAAACCGAAGGTGCGGTCGGCGCCTTCGCTTTCAGACTGCGGATCAAATCCCACCGCAACGACAACCACATCCGCCTTCGCCGCCAGCTTCTTGGCATCTGGAAGTACGAAGGTGCCTTCATGTGTAATTCCCATGTGCAGCCGTCCGCCAAGCCAGTTGGACTGGCCGTGATGCTCCAGAACGACCTTGTGCGAATTGGAATCAAAAGCGAGAGCTGCCGAGCCCAGTATCTCTTTTGAAGTAGTCCAATCGTCGAGGACAAGTTTGTCGTCCACGTAGACGCGGTAGTGGCCGCCGTCTTCTCCCGAGGAAGAAACGAAGAGAACGTATCTGCCAGCGCCGCTTGGCCTGTAGTAACCGGTCCATCGAGAGGACAGGGCCTCGCCGGGCAGAGTCCTCTTGCTCGGCGGCGGCCCGAAATCAACACGCTCCTCGGTACGCGTGAAAAATGGCGCTCCTTGCAAGTCCGGGTTGGTGAAATGTTCCGCTTTGAATCCTGGCGTCCCGCCCGTCGCGTCGGTGGAGAAGGACTTCAGCGCCGCGATTTCCTGCACAGTTGGAATGCCCGGGCTGTAGAAAACCTGAGCCGCATTCCCTACGTAGTCGCTGATGCCTTGCAGAAAACTGACGGCTTCAAACGGCGCCACCCGGGCGCTGCCACCGCCCACCGGAACCGCGGGATAAGCATCGGGTCCAACAACCAGTATGGATTTGACCGCGTCCTTCTTGAGCGGCAGCAAATTGCCGTCATTTTTCAGGAGAACGGCGCCTTCGCGCGCGGCTTGCAGCGCGACTTGATCGCCTTCGCGGTTGTAGCGGGAGATAGACAGGTCAGTTTGTTCACGATCGAGCCAGCCGAACTGAATCGCGACGCGCAGAATGCGGCGCACTTTGTCATCAATCGTCGCGACGGAAACCTGCCCGTTTCGAATTGCGGGTAGCAGCTTCTCGCGGTTCAGGAATTTTCCCGAAGGCATTTCGAGGTCCAAGCCGCCATTTGCAGCTGCCACCGCGTCGTACGTGGACGTCCAGTCGGACATGAGGATGCCGTCGAAACCCCACTCCTTTTTCAAGATGTCAATATTGAAATGGGCGTTCTGCGTCATGTGACTGCCGTTCGTCAAGTTGTACGAATCCATCACCGCGCGCACGTGGGCTTGCTTCACCGCAGCCTCGAATGCGGGCAGATAGATTTCGCGCATGGTGCGCTCGTCGATGATGGAATCGATGTTGTGGCGATCGTAGTCGGAATTATTTCCCATGAAATGTTTCGCAGTGGCGCTCACTCCCTGGCTCTGCATGCCCTTGATGTATCCCACGGCAATTTGAGCCGCCAGATAAGGATCTTCGCCAAAGTATTCGAAATTGCGGCCGTTCATCGGCGCGCGATAGATGTTGAAACCAGGTCCGAGCATGAAGTGGACGCCTTTCGCGCGGGCGTCGCGTCCAATTTGAGTTCCCACCTCCGCGGCGAGCGCGGGATCCCACGAAGCCGCCAAGGAAATGCCGCCGGTCATCGTGGTCGCAGCGCCACCGTGGCGAACGCCGATGGGCCCGTCCGCCATCCGCAAGCGAGGCAGGCCAAGCTCGGGATAGGCGCGAATGTAAAAATCGTCCTCGCCGCCGAGCATGTCAATCTTCTGCTCGAGCGTCATTTTGCTGAGAATCGCTTCGACGCGCTGTTCGACGTCGCCGGGGGCCGAAACCGCGGGCGGAACCAGCGCCGCGGTGAACGCAATAATGAACAGAGCCAGGATCACACCGATTTTGCGCCGGGATGCCGTCGTGTTCATCCATGCAGGTTTCATCAACTCTCTCCTTCGGCTCTTGCGCGGATACTATTTATTTCGGCGAATCGTCCGTATGGCCCGCGCTGCTTTGCAATGTGCGAAATTCCGCCATTTCGCGGTCCGCGTCGGCGGCTTTTCCCTGCTTGCGATAAATACCAGCCAAGCCAAAATGCGCTTGCGCGGCAAGCTCAGAGTCTTTTTCCAGGCGCAGGACATGTGCCCAGCACTTCTGGGCCAAGCCATCGTCTCCATCCATCGCCGCGGCTTTTCCAAGCATGTAGAGAGTTTCCGGCATGTCCTCCTTCGATTTGTCGGAATGCGCGAGTGCCTCGCGCGCTTCGTGGAATTTTCCCAGCTGCACCAGAGCTTCACCCAGGCGATAAAAAGCTTCGGGGCTGCCCGGCTGAGTTTCGGTTTCGAGCTGGAATTGTTCCGCGGCCTTGTCCCACTGTTGCGCACGGGCGTACAGCTCGCCGAATTCTAAGTGCAGGCCCGCCGTCTGCGGGCGCAAGCGCAACGCTTCCAGAAATTCGCGTTCGGCGGCGGGAACGTCGCGCAGCGCGGCGTAGTCCTGCGCCATCATCTGGTGAGCGCGCGCGGAATCCGGAAACCGTGCTTCGAGTTCGTCAAAAACCTGTTTGGAGAGCAGGCCGGAAGCTCGGCCGTAGTAATACAACAAGTCGGGATCGTTGGGATTCTGCACCAAGGCCCTTTGCAGGACGGTCACAGCGTCCGGCAATTTCCCCGCTTCGAGTAACGCGATACCCAGAGCATTCACCTCGTGCGCCTTTTGCAAATGCGGAATCGCTTCGTCCGCGTAGCCTTGCGCTAACAGCGCGTATCCCAAAAGCCGGTGAGCGTCTTCGAGGCTGGGGCTGAGTTCGATGGCCCGCTTCAACGGTGGAATGGCGGCCGCATAATCGCGTCTTTCGATGTAGACGTCGCCGAGATCAACGAACGCGACGGCCAGCTTGGGATCGAGCTGGGTGGCTTTTTGAATTTCGACCAGGGCTGCATCCAATTGCCCGTTCTTTTCGGCCTCTATACCGGCGTGCAAATGCCGAAGCGCCGGCGACGGCGCAGACGTCTGCAGCGCGAGCACAAGTGAAAGTAAAACACCGCTCATCATTTTTCCGGCTCACGGACTTCGAGAAATTGATCCGCTTTCACATTTTCAAGGACTTGATGTGCGCCCGAAGGCCAGCGAACTTCGACTCTTGCAGCTTCCGCGGCGCCCAGACCAAAGTGCAAGCGCTTGTCGCTGGCCGAAATGTAGCTGCCGGCAGTGGTCGCGAATCGCGTCTGTCCATTGACCTGCACGCGCGCGCCCAGCCCGTCGCGATTGCTGCGCGTTCCGCGCAACGTAATGGAGAGCCAATGCCCGGTGCCTGCGTGATTCAACAGCACCAGCGGCTCTCCGCCCAGCGATGTAACCACAACATCCATCCAGCCGTCGTTGTTCAGATCGCCAAACGCAGCACCGCGGCCGGCAATCGCGGAAGTGATTCCTGAATCGGCGCGCTCGAAGCGTCCGTTGTGATTGAGCGCCAGCAGCGGTGGCTCTTTGTAATGCAGCATGTGGTCAATCTGCTCGACGTTGTCCAGCACGTGGCTCTGCGCGACGAACAAATCCTTCCAGCCATCGTTGTCGAAATCTTCCAGGCCTACACCCCATCCGGAACTTGCAGCCGAGAGCAATCCTAACCCTGCTTGCAGACTACGATAGCTGAACGAGCCGTCGCCGTCGTTGTGAAAGAGCGCGTAAACCTCGCGCGGCAGCACAGTCACCAGAATGTCCGGGCGTCCATCATTGTCGTAGTCTTGAAAGACAGTGCCCATGCCCGAAAGGGGCTTGCCATCCGCGGTGAGCGCAGTGCCGGCTTCCAAGGCGCGTTCCGTGAACGTGCCGTCGCCATTATTGTGGAAGAGAAACTGGCGCATGCCATCGTTCGAAACGAAAATATCGGTGAATCCATCGTCATCGTAGTCCGCGAAGGAGACCCCGAGCCCGCGTCCTTTGAGCGCGGCAATTCCGGAATGCTGGCTCACGTCTTCAAAAGTGCCATCGCCGCGATTGCGATAGAGTATATTCGTCGTTGAGGGGAATTCGGCGGGCGGACAGTACGTCTGCCATTCGTTGCCGCAAATCTTGCTGTGTTGCGTGTCCCAGATCATGTAGCGCGTGACGAACAGGTCCAGGTGGCCGTCGTTGTCGTAATCGAAGAAGCCAGCGGAACAGCTCCAGCCTCCCGCCTCCACGCCTGCTTTAGCGGTCACGTCAGTGAAAGTGCCGTCACCATTGTTGTGGTACAGCGTGTTTTTTCCGTAGTTCGTGACGTAAATGTCGGGGAAGCCGTCGTTGTCATAATCGCCCACCGCCACGCCCATGCCGTAGTTGCCGTCGCCGGCATTGGCGAGCCCTGCTTCCTTGGTGACGTCCGTAAAGCTGCGATCCGGATTTTGCCGGTAGAGGCGATTCCAGGTCCGCGGATCGTGCCGGTCGAAGGTCTCGGGTGCGTGCATCGGATTCGATAGCTGCCCGCTATTCACCAAAAAAATGTCGAGCAGTCCATCGTTGTTGTAATCGAAGAGCGCCACGCCGCCACCCATGGTTTCGATCAGATACTTCTGAGGAGTGGGCGAATTCACGTGGCTGAAATCCAGTCCGCGCGGGTGCTTCACATCAAAAAGAGAGGAGGTCGCGGGCAGCGCAATGCCCATAGCGGCAAACGCTTCGAGGAAATCGCGTCGTGAGATGCGGCGATTCATGCGGTCTTTTGTGGGCTCCGGTGGGGCTATCGCAAGGTTAGCAGAAGTCGCGCGCCGGTGCATGGCAGGGGCAAAGCTCGTGGGCGCAGCTTCGACCTCCGTGATCATGGTATCCAGTTTCGCCGGGGAGCCGAACGAGAGGGAGTCCAATTGTCAGAACCGCGTGCACGAACGCTTCGTTGAGGATGGCTGCTGGAAGTAAGCGGAGCGAAAGGTGGATGCCGGGGGGAGGCATCCACCTTCGTTCCACTCGCGCGCTAGAACAGGAACTTCAAAGCGAGCTGAATCAAGCGCGGTTGGTTAAGCTGGCTGTTCACAATACCGAAAGTGCCGCTGCCTAGAGTACCGCCTGGAGGACCAAACTGGACGCGATTGAACGTATTAAAGAACTCCGTCCGGAATTGCAAACCGAGTTTATTCTCCGGTCCGAAATTCGTCGTCTTATATAACGCAATGTCCCAGTTATTGATCCCCGCGCCGCGAATCGTGGCATCAACGCGCGACTCGTCGCCGAAACCCCACTCCGCGGGAGGTGTGAAGCAACTCGTGTTAAACCAAACGATATCGTTACTGTTCGGCACGGTCGTATGCGCCGCGCTCTTATTGCATCCTGGTACAACATTCGGACGCAGGCCAAAGTTTTGTGTGAAGCCCGCCTGCGAAATCCCGTTGACTCCACCGAAAGAGATTGGCAGAGGGAAACCCTTTTGAAACGTGGTGACGCCATCAACGCCCCAGCCGGAAACGACCTTACCAACGATGCCGGAAGCATCCGACATGTACCTCTGGCCGTGGCCAAAGGGCAGGTCATAGACATAGCTGATCACAAGACGCTGGGATACATCCTGCGAGGAGAGTGACTTCTCTCCTTTGAGGTTGTTCCAATCCTGAGGCTGGCCGACGCCACTTTCCAGCCACGTTGTGAGTGTGTCTGTGTTGCTTAGCAATTTAGCGTTGGTGTAGGCAGCAAGGAAGGAGCCGCCATCCTTGAACCGTTTCGTGACAGTGAGTTGGAACGAATTATAGTTGCTGCTGCAGCAGCCATCGCCGACAAGGGACAAGCCGCTATACTCGGGGTAGGGACGGTCCAATTGACCCGCGGAAATCGTAGGGTTCGATGCTGGATTTAAGCCGCTTACAGTGGTAATCCCCTGGAATGGGTTCGTCACCGGCTGAATGATCGCGACCTTAACCGTCGGGTCCAATTGCTGTGCGTTAAATTGTTGTTGTGCTTGGGCGTAAAACGAGTCGGGAAGGTTGTTGATTGACACGTTATTTGAACTCGCCAAATGCACGCCTCGGGAGCCGGCGTACGCGGCGTCAACGAAAAAGCCCCCGGGGAGTTCTCTCTGGAGGTCCAAATTGAACTGCTGCACATACCCCGGTGAATAGGATCTATAGGGAGCTTCGAAGGGGTTTCCGCCGGCATCAAACTGCGAAATATTGCCGGACCTGGGAAGCGGTGTATTGACATTCGGACCGAACGGGCCGTTGTCTAGGCAGTTCAGCGTTCCATTCGGTGACTGGGGGCTGGCGACTCCCGGCGTGAGCGTGCAGTTCGTCGCTGACAGCGTGCTGTTCGGAGTGCGCCCGGTATTTGTGGTTGCGACCCACAGAGTTGAGGCCAAGTTGAGCGGGTCATTGCTGGGGTTCAGGTTGAACAATACCCAGTTCGGGATAAAGAAGATGCCGTAGCCCGCGCGAATGACGGTCTTCTGGTCCCAACTATAAGCAACCCCTATGCGTGGCATTAATTCCTTCTTGTAAAGAGGAACAGCGGACCGCCCGGGGTTAATGCCGGTGCCAACAAAGAAGATATCGCCGGGACACGGACTGCCGGGAATCCCGTTCCCCGCCGTAGGCCCAGACGTAGCTACGCCACAGCCTGTGACAGTGCGGTTCGTCGCAGACGGATCCCAATAGCTAGAAAGGTTATGACGCTCCGAGAAATTGCCTGGCAAATCGTAACGCAGCCCGTAATTAAGCGTTAGCTTCGAGGTGACTCTCCAGGTATCTCCAAAGTAAAACCCCCGATACGTTTCTTTTTGCGCCACCAGCGCCGGGATCTGCGCTTCTCCGAAATTGTGGTTGAACTGACTGCCCTGATTCTGGCCGTATCCCAGCAGAAAATCGGCGAAGTCGCTACCAGTGCCCGCCGTTGGATTGGATACGTTGTCAGCCGTCCAGCTGCCATTAAAAAGGAAAGCGCCGCTCGCGATGTTCGTCTGGGCGTAGTTGTCGTAGGTCTCGATGAGTTGGCCGCCAAACACCCAGGTGTGACGTCCCTTGATCCAAGTAAGGCTCGGTGAGAAGGCGACCTGCGTGTCGTGGTCAACGATGAAGCTTTGGCCTTGCGAACAGGTAACGATCGGGTCCGAGTTTTGGAAACATGGCGAAAATGGCGACCGGCCGCCGGAAGGAATTTCGGCATTGTAAGCCGCGGGCCAGCCGAATTGGGTCAAATCGAAATTCGAGTTTGTCGGCGTACGCGCGTAATGGAACCGGCTCCCGCTGCCATTGAGGTTCAGAATCAAGTCCGGCCGGATCGAGTAGCTATAGTTTATGGCGAGCGCGTTCGTCTGATAAGTTTCCGCGCATTTGTCAGCGCACAACCCCGTCTTGAACGGATCGAGTGGCAGATCCAGCAGGTTCCAGAAATTGTAGCGGGCAAAAATGTGCTGCGTCGAAGTCAGGTTCTGGTCTACACGGCCTACATATTGATTGGCGTTCCCGCCCGAGGCCCCGGCCGCGGTGAAATTACTGCTTTCATTGCTGTTGGTCGGCAGCGCAATGAACTTCAGTTCTTCCAATGCAGCCGGATTGATTACGGGAATCGTGTTGTTGGCGAACTGCGTCCGGGCGCAACCTGATCCCGTCGTGATACACGTATTGCTCACGCTGAGCGGATCGAAAATTGGGATGGCGGGGCCAGCCGCAGATGCGACCGCAGGGAAGACACCGCCTCTCTCTGCTACGGTGGGTACCGTCGTAGTAAATACCGTGGATGCCCGCTGACGGTAACCATCCCACGCGAAGAAAAAGAACGTCTTATCCTTCACAACCGGGCCACCAACCGTCGCGCCGTACTGGTTCTGCACGTACGGAGGATTCGTCGGGACGAAAAACGGCCGCGAGTTGAGAACCTTGTTGCGGAAGTACTCGTACGCTTCACCGTGAAACTGGTTCGTTCCACCCTTCGTGCTCAGGTTGACGATACCGCCGGCGAACTTGCCCCATTCCGGCCCGAGGTTGTTGTACTGGACCTTGAACTCCGATATCGAGTCTTGGTCTGGAAGTAGAACGGGCAAGTTGATGTAGCCGATGTTCACGGGCTGGCCGTCTAGGTACTCGGCGCTCTCGTTGCCGAACGAGCCGCCTACCTGGTAATTGCCCCAACTGAACGGATTTGGGCCAACTTGCGACCCGCCGGTTGCCTGGCCCCCTCCGCTGCCCCCCGCAATAGCAGCTGGAGATAGCGTGATGAGAGCGAAAACGTTGCGGCCATTCAGGGGAATTTCGTTGGTCTTCCGTTCGTCAACCACCTGGCCCAGTGAAGTATCAGTGGGCTGAAGTAGCGGAGTTTCCGCCGTGACTTCGACGGTCTGACTGACTGCGCCGACCTCCATGGTGACATCAATGCGGATGTTCTGTTGCACCTGCACGAATACGGTTTCGCGCTTGACGTGCTTGAAACCGGGCTTCTCCACGTCAAGGCGATATTCGCCGGGATTCAGGTTGACGAAGGAATACAGGCCGTCCCCGCCGGTGGTATAGCTCTGCTTCGCACCCGTGGCCGCGCTGGTCAGCGTAACCTGCGCGTCGGGCACAGCGGAGCCTGAGGCGTCCGTGACACCTCCCGAAATGGAGCCGAAGGTGGTCTGCGCCGCTAGCGGCGAACCCAGTAGCATGGCGGCAAGACACAAACAAATTCCCAAAGCGACGGCAGACAGAATCCGATCACACGACTTAATCATAGGACTATCTCCTCCCCCAAGAGAAGCGCATTAGGCCCACCCGGCCCACGCCACGAAGTTAGTCACACCGCTACGTACTCGAACGGGAAATCACGCTAGAGATCGCACCACGATGGACAACCGAGTTGCGCACACCAAAACACACCCCTACAACCGCTAGAGCCACCCGAAACAAAAAGCTCGTTAGATACAACCCATCGATTTTTTTGATACCACCCAGCTGCGCAGCATTTAGCTTCAACTGCCCTATTCTTGTCAAGCTAAAAATAACGATTTTCTAAAGACTTTTCGTCAATTCACACAAATCAGCCATGACTCGCGTTACATTTCGCAGTATTATGCTGCGGGGGCAGACGTGCCCTCGTCCCCGCGCGAAGCTCCTGGCTATTGATCGCGCGAACAGCTCGGATTATTTTTTCTGCCGGAAATATTTAAAGAGACAGCCTCATGGACAGCCGTAGCAAGCATCAGGGCGGCCGCAACACTCGCGTCGTCACGCTGAAGGCGGTCGCCGAGCATGTGGGACTCACAGCCGGTACTGTTTCGGCCGTGTTGAATAATTCCGCGGCGGCACGCTCGGTGCCCGAACGCACCAAGAAGCGCGTTCTCGCCGCCGCGCGCGAACTGAATTATCGTCCAAATTATTTGGCGCGTTCGCTGCGCGTGCAGCGTACTTACACTATCGGGGTGATCACTCGGGATCTGAGCGATGCTTACGCCGCGATGATCATCAGCGGGATCGAACGCTATCTCCGCCAGCACAGCTTTTTCTTTCTGACGGTCGCGCATCACAACGACAAGAAATTGTTAGACAGCTATTCGCACATTCTCCTGCAACGAGGAGTCGAGGGCCTGATTTCCGTGGACACTTTGCTCGGCGAATCCATGTCGTTGCCCACGATTGCCATCGCCGGTCACCGCCCGGTGGAAGGCGTAACCAATATTCTTCTCGATCATCGCCGCGCGGCTCTGCTGGCGCTGCAGCATCTGTGCGAACTCGGCCATCGCGAAATTGCTTTCATGAAGGGTCCGCACTACAGTTCGGACTCCACGGACCGCTGGAAAGCCATCCTGCATGTCGCTCAAGAACTCGGTATCGCCGTGCGCCCCGAGCTCACCATTCACTTGGAGGGCGACTTGTCCACGCCGGAAGTCGCTTATCCCGCAACCAAGGCATTCCTCTGCGGCCGGAAAATGCCCTTCAGCGCGCTGTTCGCCTTCAACGATAATTCCGCGCTCGGCGCCATCAGCGCTTTCCAGGAAGCCGGACTGCACGTCCCGAACGATGTTTCCGTCGTCGGTTTTGACGACATCAAAATGGCTCCTTACAGCAATCCGCCGCTCACCACCGTGCGCCAGCCGCTTTTGAAAATGGGCGAGATCGCCGCGCGCTCTCTGCTCAACCAGATCAAGAACAGCGAAGAATACGTGCCGGAAATATTGATCGAGCCTGAATTTGTCGTGCGCAAATCAACGGCAAAAGCGTCTTTGCAATTGTCGCCGCGCAGTGCAGAATTGCAGAGCGCCTAGTAGCCGGCGGCGCCAATTCCAATGGAGTCACGGGAGAGCCCCGATTCAATGCCCATAGCCAATTCGAACGTTTCCCCTGCCGCCGAAGCCCTGCCCGTTTCCACAGATAGGGCGGCCATGGCGATGGTCACCACGCTGTTTTTCATGTGGGGTTTTCTCACGTGTCTCAACGATATTTTGATTCCTCACTTGAAGGCCATCTTCGATTTGAGCTACGCGAAAGCGATGCTCATCCAGTTCAGCTTTTTCGGCGCGTACTTCATCTTTGCATTGCCGTCCGGGAAATTGATCGAGTGGATTGGTTACAAGAAAGCGATGGTTGGCGGTCTGCTCACCATGGGAGTAGGCGCGCTGCTTTTCGTGCCGGCAGCGAGCGCACCTTCCTTTCCGCTGTTTCTCGCGGCCTTAATCATTCTTGCGGCAGGTATCACGGTGTTGCAGGTCTCCGCAAATCCGTACGTGGCGGTTCTGGGCCCGGAGAGAACGGCCTCAAGCCGCCTGAACTTGACGCAGGCCTTCAACTCTCTCGGCACGACGGTGGCGCCGTGGTTTGGCAGCATGCTGATTCTGAGCGGAGCGCCCGTGGCGATGGACGTGATTCGTGGAATGTCAACCGATCAGCTCCAAGCCTACCGCCTGCAGCAGGCGTCTTCCGTCAAACTGCCCTATCTCGGCTTGGCAATCGCGCTCTTTGTGCTCGGCTTGGTCATTGCGAATTTCAAACTGCCGGTCATCGCCGCCGTTGAACCCCACGGGAAAGTTCACGACTCCATCTGGAAATATCCGCGGCTGGTGATGGGCGCGATCGGAATTTTCGTCTATGTGGGCGCCGAAGTGGCCATTGGAAGCATGCTGGTCAACTACATGAGCCAGCCGAACGTTGGCAACATTTCGATCCAGCTCGCCGCGAAATTCGTGTCCCTCTATTGGGGTGGCGCCATGATTGGCCGGTTCATCGGATCGGCCGTGCTGCAAAAAGTGCGCACCGGCACAGTGCTCGGCTTGTCCGCCCTTGCGGCGTTTCTGCTGGTCTCTATTTCGATGCTGAGCTTCGGGCATCTGGCCATGTGGAGCATCTTGTTGGTTGGATTCTTCAATTCGACGATGTTCCCCAGCATTTTCACTCTTTCTATCGAAGGCCTCGGCCCGTTGACCGGAAAAGGCTCCGCCGTGTTGGTCTGCGCCATCGTGGGCGGCGCGATCATTCCAGAACTGCAGGGCGTGCTCGCGGACCACATCGGCATCCATCACGCGTTCATCTTGCCCGCGCTGTGCTATCTGTACATCGCGTCCTTCGCGTTCAAAAGTAACAAGCCGCACGGCGGAGCGCCTGCGCATTCTTGATCACATACGGGCTCCGCGAATCGAAACCGTTGTTCGCCCTCCAGGCCATTCCACCGGAATTCCTATTCGCTCGCTTCGCAATTCGTGTACATTGCTTGCCGTCGCACGGCAATCGGATTGCGCGAGCGCGCGTCAAGCGGGCGTCGCGCCTAAATCCAGCGATTCGCGCAGAATGGAGCAAGCTATACGGCCATGACCTTGGATTCGTTCTCGATCGGAATTGATTTTGGAGGCACGAATCTGCGGCTGGCGGCCTACACACCCGCCGCCGGATTTCTGGAAACAATCCAAATGCCCACCCGGCTGCAGACCGGCCGAGATGCCGTGGTCGCCGATATGTGCGCGGGAATTCGCAAACTACTCGACCGCTACTCTCCGAAACTCGCGTTAAAAGGTATCGCCATTGGCTCGCCGGGACCGATCGAACTGCCCGAAGGCCGGCTGCGAAACCTGCCCAATCTCCCCGGCTTCGACGGATTGGAATTGCGCGCCGCTGTGGAGCAGTGCATCGGCGCGCCCGTCGTAGTGGAGAACGACGCCAACGTAGCAGCCCTCGCAGAATGTGTCGCAGGCAAGGGGAAAACGCTTGGAATTGATTCGTTGTGCTTTTTGACGCTTGGCACAGGAGTCGGCGGCGGAATCATTTTCCACGGCAAAATCTGGGACGGATTGAATGGAATGGCCGGCGAGGTCGGCCACATTAATATATGGCCGGACGGAGCAGCTTGCGGGTGCGGCGCTCGCGGTTGCCTGGAACCGTTGGCGTCAGCCACCGGAGTGCGCCGCCGAGCCAAGGAAATGATCGCGGCCGGAAAATCACCGGCGCTCGCAGCGCTGGAAAAGAGCAATCCGGAATTCACGCCTCGCGACGTTGCCGGACTCGCCACCGCAGGCGACCGTGATGCGCAAACAATTTTCAACGAGGTCGGGCTTGCCCTGGGCCGGGGCCTCGCGGCGCTCGTCAACACGCTGAACTTGCCGCTCTACGTGGTGGGCGGCGGCTTATCGAGTTCCTGGAATTTATTTTCTCCGGCACTCTTCGAGGAATTGCGCTATCGCAGCTACGTATTTCGCATGACGGATCCGGACAAATCCGACGCAGCTCGCGGAACCAAGGCGAAAACATACGTCGCGCTCACAGAGCTTGGCCCCGAGGCAGGACTCCTCGGCGCGTGCATACTGCCGTTCACGGTGTCGCAGAATGGCGCGTAGGCCGGGCATTCCGATCATCACCAAACAATGGGGCAGCGTGCTGCAAAGCTGCGGCCGGGAAACTGCATGAAATTGAATTCCTATCTGCTCAAGGCCAGCATCGTCGGCGCGCTCGGCGGATTGCTGTTTGGTTTCGATACCGCCGTCATCGCCGGCACCACGCACTCCCTTCAGCAAGTCTTCAATCTCTCTGACTGGTCACTGGGAATTACGGTTTCGATTGCGCTATGGGGCACCGTCGCGGGCGCGCTCAGCGCGGGCATCATCGGTCAGCGCCTGGGAGGACGAAATGCCCTGCGCCTGATGGCGGTCTTGTACATCGTTTCTTCTCTCGGCTGCGCCTTCGCCTGGAATTGGCCGGTGCTGGTAATTTTCCGTTTTATCGGAGGGCTGGGCATCGGTGGTTCTTCCGTGCTGGCTCCGGTGTATATCGCGGAGCTGGCGCCCGCGGACTTACGCGGCCGCCTGGTGGGAATGTTTCAGATCAACGTGGTTCTCGGAATTCTGCTGGCGTATTTTTCGAACTATTGCATTGCCAGGCTTGGAATGGGCGCGCTCGAATGGCGCTGGCAACTGGGTGTCGCCGCGGCGCCAGCCCTGCTCTTTCTCGTCATGCTGTTCGGGATTCCGCAGAGCCCTCGCTGGCTGGCCACGCAGCATCGCAGCGAAGAAGCACGCAGCGTGCTGGCGCTTTTGCGCTCCTCGGATTACGAAACGGAACTCAAGGAAATCGTCGACTCCATTCACTTGGAGAGAACGCAAGGCGATGAGCCGCTATTCCAGCGCAAATTTCGTTATCCTATCTTTGTAGCGATCGCTACCGGAGTGTTCAACCAGCTGGCGGGAATCAACGCAATCCTTTACTACTTGCCTTCCATTTTTATGGCGGCGGGTTTCAGCAAACTGTCCGGTGATTTGCAGGCTGTCGCCATCGGCGCAATGAATCTTTTCGCCACGCTGCTGGCCATGACCTTGATTGACAAACTCGGCAGGAAAACTCTTCTGCTGATCGGTTCGGCTGGCACCGCGCTGTGCCTGTCAGGCGTGGCTATGATTTTTTTTACACAGCGCAATCAAGACTGGCTGGTATGGATCTTGGTGGGCTACATCTTCTTTTTCGCTCCGCTCGGCGCGGTCATCTGGGTTTACATCGGCGAGATCTTTCCAAACACTGTGCGGTCCAAGGGTCAGGGCCTGGGAAGCTCTTCGCACTGGATCATGAACGCCATCATTTCCGCGCTGTTTCCCGTCGTCGCGAAAGCCTCCGGCGCTTACCCCTTCGTGTTTTTTGCGGCGATGATGGTCCTGCAATTCTTCATCGTCATGTTCTTCTATCCGGAGACGAAGGGATTCAGCCTCGAGGAAATGCAGCACCGTCTCGGAATTGATTAGCGGCGCTAAGCTGCGGCTTCTGCCAGCGGGAGCCAAACCTGAAAGCGAGTCTCGCCGGGCTTCGAGTTAACCTGAATATTACCCTGGTGCTTTTTCACAATTCTTTGCACCGTGTCCAGGCCCAGCCCTGTCCCTTGCCCCACTCCCTTGGTAGTGAAGAAAGGCTCGAACATGTGCGCCTTTACTTCGGGTGAAATTCCCGGACCATTATCGATAATTTCTACGACGACGCAATTCTCGTCGCGGTACGTTCGCACTTGAAGTTTGCCCTCGCCGCCCATGGCGTCGATCGCGTTATCAATGATATTCGTCCAAACCTGATTTAGTTCGCTGCCAAACGAATTCACGAGAAGTGGAATTTTCTGGTAATCGCGCTCCACCACAACTCCATGCTTGAGCTTGTGATTCAAAATGGTAAGCGTGGTTTCCAGGCTTTTCACAATGTCCACGTTCTGCAGCGGCGTCTGGTCCATGTATGTGTATTCTTTAATTGCACGAACCAGGTCGGAAATGCGCGACGTGCCGCTCTCGATTTCGTTCAGCAGAGTCGCGACTTCCACCGAAGCCGCAATCCGCACCAGAGCCGCTCGCGCGGTGTCCGCATCCAAAATAGCGAACAATGATTCCAGCGCCTCAGGCTTAACGTTCCTGCGCGCCAGATCCGCCGCCATCTGCCACAAATCGTTCTGGCCGTGACTGCGCAGCAAAGAATCGATCTGCTCTTCCAGATCGCTCATGGCCAGCGGATCCGGCGGAACCGCGTCGCTTTGCACGAACGCTGTCTCCAGCTTCTCGATTTCTGCTTTCTGCGCCGACGTCAGGTCGCGGCTGCCCAGTTCGTGGCTCGCGTCGCGAATCTTCTTCAGGACGTCCCGCAACTGGCTCGCGGCGCGCTTCGCGGCGGAAGCTGGATTGTTGAGTTCGTGCGCGAGCCCAGCTGAAAGTTTTCCCAAAGAAGCCAGCCGGTCGCGCTGTTGCTCTCGCCGCGTAGTCTCCCGAATGCGATCCGACATCAGGCCAACCAGCCGCTGCGTCAATTCAGGCATTTTCTGAACAAGCTCGGGAAACTGCGCTGCCGGAAATCGTAATACCCGGCAATCGGTGATCGCCTTGCCGCCCACCGTAAACTGTTTCATTCTCGAGAAAGGCAGCACGCCGGTCACGTCACCCGCGTTGATCGGAATTACAACGGTTTCGCCGCCCAATTCGCCGCGCACTTGAAACTGTCCCTCGAGAAATACAAACATCGCGTCCGCGGGATCGTCCGGCCGGAAAACCATATCGCCCGCTTTGATATTTATTTCCTTCACCTGGCTGATGAACCAGGTGATTTGATCGTCGGGCAAATTTGCAAACGCCGGCACCTTTAGCAATTCCGATTTTTCGACCATTAGACCTTGCTCAGATATTGATGGATGAATTGCACGGCAACCGATCCTTCGCCGACGCCTGAAGCCACTCTTTTCACGGAGCCATGGCGCACATCACCCACGGCGAAAAGGCCAGGAACATTCGTCTCCAGCAAGTAGGGATCTCTGTCGAGGCTCCAGCCCTTGGGGCGATCCCCATCGCGAATCAGGTCGGGGCCGGTCAAAATAAATCCATGTTCGTCACGCTCGACGAGATCGGCCAGCCAGTCCGTTCCCGGCTGCGCGCCGATAAAAATAAACATCGCGCTCGCCGGAACGCGCTCAATCTTATTCGTGTCCGAACAAAGAAACGAAATCTCCTCAAGATGCGATTCGCCGTGCACTTCGGAAACGCTGGCGTTCGCCCATAACTGCACGTTGCGAGTCTCCTTGATCTGGTCAATCAGGTACTGCGACATCGTGCTCGAAAGTGATTTGCCGCGCACGACGATCACAACGCGCTCCGCATACTTCGCGAAGTTCATCGCCGCTTGCCCCGCTGAATTCGCGCCACCGATTACGTAAACAATTTCACCCTTGCAGGACATCGCTTCCGTTGAGCCACCGCCGTAGTAAACGCCCGCGCCCTGCAGCCGGTCGATCCCGGGGGCTTCCAGTCGCCGCCATTGCACGCCCGTGGCAATCATCAGCGCGTGGCACGAAATCTCGTTGCCGTCGGCCATTTTGATCATGCGGTACGGTCCTTCGACGCGTACGCCAAGTGCTTCCTGCGGCGCCAGAATTTCCACGCCAAATCGCTGCGCTTGCACCACGGCGCGACGGGCGAGGTCGCCACCACTAAGCCCCATCGGAAATCCCAGATAATTTTCGATGCGCGAGCTCATTCCAGCCTGCCCACCCGGAGCTTCGCGCTCGATCATCACCGTGTGGAGGCCTTCGGATGCGCCGTAGACAGCTGCGGCCAGGCCTGCCGGCCCTCCACCCACGATTGCCAAATCATAAAAATTCGTTTGCGCGCGAGTTTGTAATCCCACCTTTTGTGCAACTTGTGATGGAACGCTGTCCAAAAGCTTCGAGCCATCGGGGAAAAGCACCACCGGGAGACTGGCGACATCCGGGCCCAAGACGTCCAAGAGACGCTTCGTTTCCGGATCGCTCGCCGAGAGTTCAACATCAATCCACTGATAAGGCACGCGATTGCGCGCCAGAAAATCCCGCAGCTCATACGACTTGGGAGACCAGCGCGTCCCCAGCACTCGGATGCCTTCGAATTTCGGACGGTACGAAGCTCGCCAATCGTCAAACAGATCATCCAATTGCGGGTAGAGATGTTCGGTCGGCGGATCCCACGGCTTCAAGAAGAAGTAATTGATGCTGGCTTCGTTGATGGCGCCGATCGCCGCGTTGGTATCGGCATAAGCGGTGAGCAGCGCGCGCTTGGCGTCCGGGAAAATGTGCATCGCTTCCTGCAGAAAGGCTACGCCGTCCATGTGCGGCATTCGTTGGTCGGCAAGCAGCAATGCCACACTGTCATTGCGCAGCTTCAACTGCTTCAACAGCGTGAGCGCCGCCTCCGGAGAATCACTCCCGATCACGCGGAATTCCGCGCCATATTTCGTGCGCAGGTCGCGCTCGATGGCGCGCAGCACATCGGGGTCGTCGTCAACACTTAGCAAAATTGGTTTCGCCATGTTCGATCCCAGTATTAGTGCAAAAAGAATGTTGGACTACTCGGCCATTTCAATAAGCAGGATGGCACAAATCGCTTTTCCACGGCACTGAGGGCCGCCTCGCGATGTCGCAACTAAACGAATAGCGAGCCGGCCTACTTGATCTAGAGGCTGGGCGGTGATCAGCATTCAATATACCTGACACACCTCTCCCACGCCGAAAGGCTTTTTGCGCGGGCTCGCGCTGTACCTCGCTCCAGACACAACGCACCCAACTATTCGGCCGTTTTTTTCATTTAAAGTCTGACGCGACAGTCTCGGGATCTCAATGATCTTGGATGCAGCGTTTCGTCGCATAGTCGCAACGTAAGGACCACGGCTTCGGTTACCCAGATGTCGCAGCGTTCACGTCAGCTCCGCATGTGAGCGTAGCTTGATGGCCGCAGAAGTCCTCCCCACCTGCCAATTTCCCGGCTTTGAGATTCGCAATCGTTGCAGCAGTTTTAGCGCAATTCGTTTTCAGTATCAACGCGCGCAATGAGTGAAAACATAGTCGTGACCTTTCACGGGGACGTGGCGGGAGAAACACGCCTCGTACAGCGCTTTGCCGCCGGGTTTTCCAACTTCAAAGTCGGCGAATCCCCAGCCGCCCGTCGCTGCGTACTTCGTCGAGTCTTTGACCATGAACTGACCATTCGCGGGCATCCCAACAACGAAAGAATGCGCGCCGGGGAATGCGCCGTCCATCGACAAAAGCTTTGCGAAGCTCGCGTCTCTGCCATTATTTCGCCGGTAGCCCGTTGCCGGGCAGGATTCCCGCGCCCTCTTTGATGGTAATTAGCTGATTCGCCGCGATCCCTTTAAATCTTTCTTTGAGGCCGTTCGGCCAGACAACCTCGATTCCCACCGTGGTTTCGGCACCTAATCCGAAATGCAGACGCGGGTCGCTTGCGGAATAGAAACTGGATTGACTGAGCACCGCCTGAACCTGGGTTTTCCGTCCATAGTGAACGAGCACGCGCGCGCCAATCGCGCTGCGATTCGATTTCACGCCGATGAGCCGCACTTTGAGCCAGTGGTGATTGCCACGCAGATCGTTACGGAGCAGGGAAGGCGGCTCGTCGCGGTTGACGATCAAAATGTCCAAGTCTCCGTCGTTGTCGAAGTCGCCGAAGGCGCAGCCGCGGCTGGAATGCCGAGCCGCGACATCGGGCCCGCCTTCACCGATCAATTCTTCAAAAGTTCCGTCGCCTAAATTGCGGAAGATCATTCGCGGGCACTTGTTGGGATACTCCGGGAGCTTTTGCTCGATCTCAGGATACACGCTGCCTGCCACCACAAAAATATCGGGATGGCCGTCGTTATCAAGGTCCACGATACCGGCACCCCAACAAATATAGTGAGTTTCAACTCCGAGATGCGCGGCGTTCGTAACGTCGTCAAAATCGCCCTTGCCGTTGTTGTGATAGAGAACGTTGGTATCGTCGGCGAAATTCGTTTTGAAAAGGTCGAGATGGCCGTCAAGATCGTAGTCGCCCACGCCGATGCCCATGCCAGCCTGCTCCATTCCGTTCTCGTTGACGGCGACGCCGCGCGCCACGCCTTCTTCACGAAAGGTGCCATCATGATTGTTCATGAAGAGGAGACTCGGCGTCGAATCGCAGGCGAGGTAGAGATCGGGCCAACCGTCTTCGTCGAGATCGGCCGCAACAACGGTCATTCCGTAGCCGCCACGCACGGCTGAAATACCAGCCTCCTTACTGACATCCGTGAAGGCGCCATCGCCGTTATTTCTGTAAAGTGAATGAAAACCGGGGGGCAAGCCACGAGGGCCGCAATTTACCGGGATTCCTTTCCAATTGCAGTTGGAGTCAAAGCCCGGCTTCGGAATATGTTTGAAGTCAAATTGCACGTAGTTGGAAACGAAAAGATCGAGATGGCCGTCGCGATTGTAATCAAGGAAGGAACAGCCGGCGCCCCATCGCGCAGGATCATTGGTCAGACCCGCCTGCACCGTAACATCCGTAAAAGTTCCGTCGCCGTTATTGCGGTACAAGACGTTCTGGCCGAAGTAGGTGACGAACAGGTCTTCATAGCCGTCATTATTGTAATCGCCCACGCACACCGCCGAGGCCCAGCCAGATTTTCGCAGCCCGGCTTTTTCGGTGACTTCACTGAATGTGCCATCGCGATTGTTTTTATACAGACGATTTGTCGCGGCTGGTGGGTCTCCTTCGATGCGCGAGCCGCTCAGGATGAAAATGTCCATCCAGCCGTCGTTGTCGTAGTCGAAGAAAGCGCAGCCGCAACCCATCACCTCGAGAATGTAGTTTGCGTGATCCGGATCCCCGCAGATCGTGGGAGAAATCAAACCTGCCTGGTGGGCGACGTCCACGAAATGGGCATCGAACGGCCGGCCCGATGGGGGTAGTTTGGGCTGGGCTTTAACGTTACGCGAGGCTTCACCCTGGCCGGATGCCCTCAGGATTGGCACGCTGAGCGAAAGTGACGCGAGAAAAAGCCGACGGGAAATCTTCAAGAGGCCGCCGCGCCGGGACGGTTAGCAGAAACCAAGGGTCGCTCCAGGAAACGGGCGAGTGAATTGCGGCGGCTCGCGGATTGAAATGGCACTTGCACTGCTCGCTTTGATCCCTTCGACTGCGCCGCAGCTCTCACGCCGGCAGAATCGCCAGACGATGCACCATTGCATGATACATGGGAGAGCAGTTCCTCAGAAGGCATGGGCGTTCGAATCTCGTTTCCTTATTCTGCGCGAGCCAAGTCCAGCCGTCGAAGAGCGCCAAGAGCGGTTTATGCGTGCGGCCGCAATGTAACCGAGCCGCGGGACGCATTGGGAGAACAGCAAGCAAGAAATCAGAGCGGACGAGCAGATTCCAGCGGCCGAGGCTGAGTATATACAAACGCGCCGCAAGCGAACAATGTCCCGAAACGTATTGGTTTTGGTTTTATGACGCTTTCTTAGTAAACTCCTGATTTGCAAAACATGCTGACTCCATCCCTGAAGACCGCGACGAGGAGACCCAGGTTGAGGTCAAAAGCAAAGGGTGTAAGGCGCCACGTTACGATTCGCGAAGTGGCGAAAGCGGCGGGGGCCTCCGTCTCCACAATTTCCGCCGCACTGAACAATTCCGACTACGTCAGCGCGGACATGCGCAGCCGAATTGAAGTAGCTATCAAGACGCTGAAATATTGCCCGAACGACCTCGCGCGCGGCCTGCGGCTTCAAAAAACGCACTCGATTGCCATCGTGGTTCCCGACCTGTCGAACAACTTTTACATCGAGCTCGTCCGCGGGGTCAAAGACTATTCGGCCTCGGCGAGTTACACGGTGCTGATCGGAGATTCTCGAGAGAGTTGGGAAGAAGAGCGAAATTATCTGGATTCGTTTCACCGGCGGCGCGTCGATGGGGTCGTGCGGGTTCCCGCCATGAACGCGGTCGGGGGAAAAGCGAGAGCGGTGCTGGGAAATCTTCCGGTGGTTTACGCGGACCGTCACCCTCGTGAACGTGACACCTATATCGGGAGAGTGGGAGTGGACAACATGCAGGCCGCGGAAAGCGCGACATCCTACTTGCTGAGCCTGGGACACCGCGACATCGGGATTATTACGGGCGATGCTTCCAGCGGAACATCGCGGGATCGATTGCAGGGGTTTATATCCGCGATTCGCAGCGCGAAAATCCGCCTGGACCGGTCGACGATTCAGACAGGGCACAACGACATGGAAAGCGGCCATTTCCACGCGATGCAACTCTTGACGCGAGGGCAACGTCCCACGGCAATTTTTTGCACCAACAATATGATGGCATTGGGCGCGCTGGCGGCCATACAAGAGATCGGCCTGGCGTGCCCCGAAGAAATCAGCCTGCTCGGGTTCGACGATTTCTATTGGGCGACGCTGCTGCGGCCGAGGCTCACGGTGGTGCGTCAGCCGGCGAGAGAGATCGGAATGATTGCGGCGAGAATCTTGATCGATCATATCGAAGGACGGGTAAGCATTCCCACGCCGGCTTTGCTGAAGACACAACTTGTTGTGCGGGACTCCTGCTGTCCTCCCAAGAAAATGTGAGTGATAATTCTTGCGGTAGGTCACGCAATTGACGAAGAACGGCCTCCGTTTTACCCGAAGGGCCATGATTTGACGGCACGGGCACGCAGAAAGTACGCACCCAATCCCAACACCAACAGAATGACAGCGGTGCCAATGTTCTGGCGTTGTTCCGGAGTGCACGCGACATAGATCCACCCGATTAGCGCAACGATTGCGGGGACGGGATAAAACCACATGCCGTACGGACGCTTGATTTCCTTGCGATATTTGCGGATGGCGAAAAGCGCGAAGATCTGAGGGATGAACTGGAAGACGATCTGAATGATCATGAGAGCCGAAAGCAGCCGCTCGAGCGAAAACCAACAGAGTGGAATGGCCATCGCGTTGGTGGCGAGAAGTGAGACGGTTGGGAAGCGTCCCGTGGGATGGACGCGACCGAACGCCTTGAAAAAGTTTCCTTCGGCGCCCGCGGCGTAAAGGATGCGGGAATAACCGAGGCTTCCAGTGAAAGCCCCGGCGAGCGTGGCGACAAGAATCAGACACGTCATCACGGAAGCCGCGCGCGCGCCATACAACTTACCGATGAATTCCGATACGACTGCGTGAGAGAGTGCGGCATCCCGCCAGGGAATCGTCCCGATGATCACCACGCTCATGAGAAGGTAAAGGACGGCAACGATTAAAACGGAGAAAACAATGGCCCTGGGGATATTCTTACCGGGGTTCTTCACTTCGCCCCCGAGGTAGGTGATGTTGTTGTATCCGCCGTAGTTATACATCGCGATTAACGTAGCTCCCGCCAACCCGTAAAAGAAAGATTTGGAGAGATGAAAAGCGCCCGGCGGAAAATCGAACGCCATCTTCGTGTCGATGTGAATCAGTCCGGACACGATTACCCAAAACATCGCAGCCAAGACCACGGCCAACAGGATGACTGAGTATCGCCCCACCTCCTTGACGGGACGATAGAGCAGAAACGTGATGAGCACACAAACGGCGGCGGCGAGGGAGCCCACCCCGGCGTGGTTCAATCGAGGTAAGAAGTAATGCGTGTATTCGGCAAAACCGACGCATGCGGCCGAGATAGCCAACGGCGCGACGAAAATTGTTTCCCACAGGAAGAGGAAAGAGAAAAGATGACCCCAGCTGCGTGGGTTAAAGGCTTCGCGGAAATAAATATACGCTCCGCCGGCTCCCGGCATCGCCGCGCCCAGTTCGGCGTAAACCATCCCATCGCAAACGGAAAACAACGCGCCGAGAAACCAGCCGAGCACAGCCTGCGGCCCGCCCATTGCAGAAAGGATCACACCGATGGTGATGAAGGGACCGACGCCAATCATTCCGAGCATATTGACAGCGACGGATTGCAGCAAGCCCATGCCGCGAACAAGTTTTTCGGAGGGTCCCGCGATCTCAGGGGGAAGATGGGGCGAAATGTTTTCGGCCAAATCAGGCGTCCCGGAAAAAAGTGAATCGAATATCGAGGGTGGACTATAGCAGCGGGACCGGACACGGGCAAGCCAAGAAGTGCGATGTACCGAAACGTTATGGCATGAGGCAGGGTAGCCACGTTTCGTGGCGGACCAGGATTTTCGGAGGGTTCGCAAGGAAAATAGGGGTGGACAACGCGCAAGACCGTAGGCTAGCCTGCCTGTGATTTTGCGAGTGGGTGCGAGTGGCGCAGATTATAAGAAAGAATGCGCTGCTGGCGAGGAGAACTGCAACGCAAAATGATGGAGCCGGGAGGCGCATTAGCCGTGTCGAAGTGCGGGATTTTCACGCGAGTCGCTCTGGGTGCGGGGGCGTTGCTGCTGTTTGGTTTCACGCTCACTCCCGGCGCGCAGCAGAATCGATCCTCACCGCAAGCGCATCCGCCTCAAATCTCAGAAACACTCGCTGAAGCGCAATCCTCTCTCGAGAACGGAAACGCAGATGAAGCGATACGAATTCTCTCGAGCTATCTTCAAACCCGGCCCGAGGATTCCGCCGGACGTACTTTGCTCGCACAAGCGTATGCCAGCATCGGGCAGAACGAACGGGCGGAGGAAGAGTTGCATGGCGTTTTGCAAGTTGCACCCAACGATTCCATCGCTCTGGCGGCACTCGCCGAGATCTACGAAAGAGAGGGCCAGCCGGAAAAAGCCGAGCCCTTGCTGGCGAATGCCGCGAAAATTAACCGCGGCGACCCGCGGATTCGGATGGAGTGGGCGGTGGTTCTTGTGCACCTCCACAAGTACACGGAAGCCGAAAGCGCATTGTCCAGCATATCCCCACCGATTGGACGTGAAGAGCGCATCGGGTTCCACCGGCTCAAAGCCTCGGTGGCTCTGGGAGTAGGAAATGCTCCGACCGCCGCTGCGGAAATGGAAAAAGCTTTGGCTCTGGAGCCGGCTGACCCCGGATTAGCCATGGCGACGGCTACCGCCGAACTGCAATCGAAAAATTGGCAGCGCGCGGCAAGCTTGACAGAACCCTTATTTTCCGAGACGCACAATCCCCAAGCCGGCCTCGTTTCCCTGGAAGCCGAATTGAATATGCATTCCGATTTTCGTCAAACTCTGGAACTGCTTCGCGCGACACAGCTGACAATTCCGAAAGAGTTGGAGCTTCACCAGCGAGTGGCGGAGCTTCTGATCTCTCACGAAAAATATTCCGAATCCATTGAAGAGTTAAAGAGGGCTGCGGATCTGGACCCGGAGCGCGCGGACCTGGAGTTCGATCTGGCTCTCGCACAATTCCGAGCCGGCCGGCCCGACGACGCCGTGGCAAGCGCGGAAAAGTGCAAAGAGCTTGGCGACAATGCGGATCTCGAAGACCTGATTGGCGACATTCAAGAGGCGCGCGGGGACAGCCTCGCCGCCGTGACGGGTTATCAGGCGGCCGTGGAGCTGGCGCCGAACGAGGAGAAATATCGTCTCTCGCTGGCGGTGGAATTGATCCGGCACAACAGCTTCGAACCTGCGCGGGTCGTTCTCAAACAAGGTGAGAAGTTGCAGCCGGAATCCTGGCGAATTCAACTCGCATTGGGCATGGTTGAGCATTTTGGGGGGACCGACGAAGACGCCACAAAATATCTGCTGCGTGCGGCCGTACTGGCGCCGGAGCCGCAGGCGGCGCTGCAATATTTGGGAGACATCCAGATGGACCGGGCCTCGGCGCCCGATCCCGGGGCTGTCGCAACGCTCTGCGAGTATTCGGATGGTCAGCCGAAGGACGGGCACATGCAGTACTACTGCGGCGCGGTGCTCTTTCGCAGAGACTACGTTAAGGGAGACAAAACCCACGCGGCAGAGATTCTGCGGCGCTTGCACGCGTCGGTTGCGCTCCTTCCGAAAGATGATGCCGCGCCGCATTGCCAATTGGGCAAAGCGTACCGATGGCTGGAGCGCTGGCCAGAAGCGCTCCGCGAATCCGAAATCTGCGCACGCTTGGACCCGGGATCCGCCGACGCGCACTACCGGCTGGCACAGATTTACGAGCACGTGGAGCAACCGGAAAAGCAGCGGAAGGAAATAAAGCTCTACGAAGCGGCGTCAACGCGCGTCGCGGATGAAAACGCGCGTCGCGAAGCAACCATGAAAACGTTTCTCTATACGATGCAGCAGGAAGCGCAAAGCCCAAAGGACGCGCCGGACCATCGGTGAGAATGGCCCGGGTTGCAAGGTTTGGCTGTCCGCTTAACGAAATCAGGGTGTGGACTTATCCGCCGGCTTGCGAGCGTTTGCGGCTCGAGATTTCATCAGCTCAGGGTTTTTTCCCAGACTGACCATGTTAGCGAAAATGCGATATGCGCCGGGAACGCCTTCGGGCATCTGGCGGTAGAACGCGTAGGCGTTATAAATGTAAATCCCCTTGCCGTATTTGGCATAAGCGAGGCCGCCTTTTTGAGGCGCCTGGCCAGAGTCGTGCGTTTCGAGCAGCGGGACGTACTGCGAGTCCCAGCTCTCAAGGAATTTCGAGCCGCGTTCTTCGACCCAATTCTCAAAATCCTTGCTGGTGATTTTATTGGGCCAGGTGAAAACGGGATTTGACGGCGCCAGGATTTCGACCCGGGAATTTTCGTCGGTTACTTCTTCGGGATTCGAACCCATTTTGTAGGGATACGGACCGTAATTGTGATCGTACTCGGGCGTATTGTATTGAACGATGACGACTCCACCGTTTTTTACGAAATCGAGGATGCGATCATTGTGAATTTTGAGATCCTCGCGCACCGCGTAAGTACGCACTCCGAGAATGATCGCGTTGAATTTGGAGAGATTTGCGCCGGCGAGATCCTCCGACGTGAGGAGATGGACGTTGATGCCGAGATTCACAAGAGATTGCGGCATGTCGTCACCGGCGCCCACGATGTATCCGATGTTCAGACCCGGAGCGACTTTCACATCAACACCCGTCGTGTGATACGTCGAAGCGCGATAGAGATTGTATGGACGCAATCCGGAATAGCCGATGGTGTGATACCCCTCCTTATAATCATGGCCATCGTAGTTGGCGACAGCGGTGATGTCGTAGGCCTTTTCTTTCAGACCCGAGGGAGTGACGTGGAAGCTGAGCGATTGATCGTCGCCGTCCTTCGAGGTCGAGAATTCCTTCTGCGGCGCTGTCCAGCCTTCAGGCAAATCGAGTTTTACAGTGCCCTTCGCGGGACCTTTGACGTTGCTGTGAAGGCTGACGGTCACTTCGAAGGATTTGGTGTCGAGGGGAACAATTCCCGCTTGCGGCGTGAGGGAAATGGAAATCGCCGGGGCGACGATCAGAGGCTCGAGCACGGTACCGGGGCCGATGACGCGCTGTACGGATTGAACGACCTGCTCCTGACTGAACGGGACACCGTCGAAAGCGAAACGTATTTTGGCTGAAAGAGGATACGGAGCCAGAGGCAGGCTAAGATCTTTTGGCTCCCGAATGTCATAGTAGGCCTGCTCGATATTTGGACGCGTGAAATAGGGGCGCGTGAAACTCGCGCCGGCCGCGGCGTGAACCGTGAATCGCAGATCCACGGACTGATTGCCTTTGAGCGTGCCGCCCATTTGCGTCGCGGGGTCGATGGACCATTGCTCGTTCGACGGAGACTCGAGGACCGCGCTCTGCAATTCCACGGGAAGATTGGTTGGATTCGTTGCGTGAATTTTCACCCAGAGTTCCTGTCCGGGAATGGCCACTTGGAAGGTTGGCTGATTTCTGAAGAAGCGTGCAAAAGGCCCAGTCGGTTCTTTCTCAGGAGCCACCGTCGCCAACACCGAAATCCCGAGCGATTCGGCCAGCGCATTTTCGAATTGCGCTTGCTTCACTTTCAATTCATGCGTCACATCGTACTTCGAATCGGCGGTCAGGCCGCTGCCGGCTACTTTTTCGATCAGTTCGTTCGTTTGTTTCAAGCCTGCGGCGAGGATCGAGGCAATCGCCTCCGGGTGTTGTGCCGAAAAATCATTCATGGCTTTATCGACCAGAGAATTGATCTGCGATAAATCAGTCTTCAGGAAGGAGGAATCGCCGCCTTGCGCGAGGGTTGCGATGCCGACGAGCGAATCGTCGATGCCGTCGAATAACGACGACTCTTTTTCCGGAACGGAGACGAGCGATGCGAAGCGGTGATACGGAGTCATCTCCGCTGCCGCCGGCGGCAAGCCGGTACCGCCGCTCTGCGACTTTTGGTGGCCGAGACCCACACGGCCGACCTGGACGTACGTTAATCCGAGGACAGGGTTGTACTCGCCCTCCGGGATCTCGACAGAAGCGGAAAGCGCGCCGTGAATGACGGTGCCGTCCGTATAATTCCGAAATTCGGCTGGGTAATATTTGCCGTCCGCGTAGTCAAAAATCCCCTTCTCTGTGACCGGGGAAAACGGCACGAGTGCGTAATCCTTGAGCGGCTTCCAGGGGCGCAGTCCTTCCTTGATCTGCTCGGGAAACATGGCCGGATCGCCCGCCGCTTTGAAAGCTTCCTGCGCCATTTGGCCAGCAACTTGGTGATTGCCGTGGCCGTCCGTCCGGCCTCCGACAAAAACGGAAGTAATAACGAGAGGGCGGGTCATGCGAACGACGCGTACAACATCGGAGAGGGTTTGATCGTGCCCCCACTTTTCGAGCGCCTCTTCTTTTGTCTTGGAGAAGCCGTAGTCGCACATTCGCGAAAAGAATTGTTGAACTCCATAGTAACGATCCGCGGCGAGCAGTTCTTCCGTGCGCACCAGCCCTAACGCGTCAAAGTAGTCCGAAGACATGACGTTGGCGCCGCCTTCGCCACGATTGAGCGTCAACAAAGCAGCCCGAACGCCCTGCCCGCGGGATTCATAGGTCAACATTCCGCCGTTTTCGTCGTCGGGATGTGCGGTGACCATCAGAAGGCTTGCGCGCGTGTGGAGTTTCAGAAGACTTTGCCAGAGTGCGGCCGCTCCTCGGTCAAAATCCAGCGGCTCTGCGGACGCGATGGCCTTCGAACTGACCGCGTTGGGTGATTGAGCGATCACCGGACTCGGCCGAAAAAGAAAAGCCAGTTTGCAGCCCAATACGACGAGGATTACAGTAAGAATCTTGCTGCATCGCGATGCCATTCTCTCTCCTTTGCATGTCGCGAGACGTGGAAAGATATATTCAGTACGTGCGGGAATCGGCGGTTGCCCCCGAATGCGCGCCGACCATATCGTTTCGAGTGAAAGCGAATCTCGAACCTTGACCGGAGCGTTCTGCGATCCGTAAGACACGTGTCACAAACGCTGCCGATGCGCCTTTGACGACCGGGTCCGCGAAATGCGACGCGTTGCGAATTCATCCAATTGCTGCGGCCCTCGGCGTCTAGCCTCCGTATTTGCATTCGGAGTAACGGCATTGTACGTCCGCAAAAAACGTTGTCAATACAAATGCCGCAACGTTCTGGCATTTTTGGGGAGCGGGGTATTCGCGGCCGTTACCCACTTTAAGTATTGCAAATCTCGTTACCAGGAGCCTGGTTTCCGAAAATTCCAAAAAATTGACTTGACAACGATTTTTGCGAATGTTAAACCTCCGCCCATTGGTGACCGAATCGTTTCGGTACGCTTGAGGGGTGGGTTTCTAGGGGGCAGCATTCAGCTGACGATATCTCATTCGTCTTTTCCAGCTTTTTCCGTGTCGATCTGGTCCGGTATTCGTTCTGGGCGGTGTGCCTCGGCGAGAGCAGTCCGTCGAGGACTTCGATCATTACATAGGCGATCGGGTTCGCCGGCTATGCGGTTAGTGCGTTGCTGGCCGTGGATTAGAATTTTGAGGTTCTTGATTTGTTTCCAAGCGAGTGACGGGGCGATGAGCGGTGTTGAATCCGACTGTTTCAATGCTCGGGAAACCGCTCTGCGAATCTGAAAAGCGGAGGCTGCAATGCATCGAGGGATGAGGAATCGCAGATTGCTCGACCGGGTGATGTTGTTTGCGATGTTGCTCGGGGTTTTTGCTCTGCCTGCGTTTGGCCAAATCGATCGCGGGGCCATCACCGGCAGGATTCTAGACGCCTCTGGAGCTGTCGTGCCCAGCGCGACAGTGACAATCACGAATAAGGCGACGGGCGTCGCCGTCACCACCTCTGTCGATGCGGACGGAGAGTATCAGGTCCTTACATTAATTCCAGGCACGTACACCGTGAAGGCAACCGCCGCCGGGTTTGAGAGCGTCTTGCGCGACGACATTCAACTGCACGTGCAAGATCTCCTTTCCATTGATTTTGCGTTGAAGGTTGGATCAGTGAGCGCGGAAATAGTGGTCACGGCTCGCGAGTCAATGTTAGAGACGCAGACGGCCGACCTCGGAAGTGTAGTGAATGAACAGCGCATCAACGATCTCCCTCTGAACGGACGTCGCTACGCCGATTTGGCGCTTTTGGAGCCGGGCGTGGCTAAGTTTTACGCTCCGGCTAACCCGGCGCCAGACCGATTTAGCGCCAACGGGAACAGCGAGCTTCAGAACAATTTTCTGCTGGACGGCATAGACAATAACTCGTTCTCGGAAAACCTGCAGGAATCGTCGGTGCAGGTCGTGCAGCCGCCGCCCGATGCCCTACAGGAGTTTAAGGTTCAGACGCGCACCTACTCCTCTGAATTCGGCAATTCCGCGGGAGCGGTGGTCAACGCGACCCTCAAATCAGGCACGAATGGGTACCACGGAGATTTGTACGAGTTTTTCCGGAATAAGGTTCTGGATGCAAACACGTGGATTAACAATTTGGACGGCCTACCACGCGGCGGCTTTTCTCAAAATCAATTCGGCGGCACGTTTGGTGGCCCGATCAAGAAGGACAAGCTGTTTTTCTTTGGCGATCTCGAACGGTTCACCAGCCGGGAAGCCGATACCGTCCAAAGCACCGTTCCGACGCCGCTAATGACGCAGGGAAATTTCACGGAATTGAAAAATACACTTGCCAACCCACAGGTCCCCGGCCAGTCGGGTTGCTACGCCGGAAACATTATCCAGCCAGGTTGCTTCGATCCCGTCGCGCAAAAGCTCATGGGTCTGGTCGCCGGTACTGCGACTCCGAATGTCCCAGCCGCAGTGGCTGTGGAAGGAATCCCGGGGAGTTGGACCGGAGCGCCGAACTATGTGTTTGCGACCTCAATTCCTGATGACGTGTATTCCTTGGATGGGCGCATCGATTACACGCTCGGCCCGAAGGATCAGATCTTTGGAAGCTACAGCTATCGGCACGTGGACAAGCAGGATCCCCGGTGGACCGGCGATCCTTTGATCGGAAATGGCAACTTCGCGACACAGTATCGTTGGCGCCAGCAATCGATCGCGCTGGGTTGGACGCGCACGCTTTCAAACTCACTGGTCAATGATCTGCGCTTCGGCTTCAGCCGCGACTACGCCCACAGCGATCCCAATGGCTTGACGGTTGGCACTTCCGAGGCCCAATCAGCGATTGGTCTATCAGGAATCCCGAATGGGCCAGGTTCCGCCGGCATACCTCCGTTCTTTATCAGCGGACTCACGACAGAAGGATCAGCAGCTTGGCGGCCTCAGTACCAGATTTCACAAGGGTGGAACCTGGTTGAGAACCTGAACTGGCTGAAAGGCACGCACAGCTTCAAGTTCGGTTACCAATACCTCAGGCGGAGCGACAATTTTCTCGATATCGAAGCTCCGCAGGGTCTTATCTTGGAAACCGGAGTGGTCACCGGCAGTTTTGCGATGGCGCTGCCCGATTTGCTGCTCGGGGACGCGAACTTGGTAATCTTCACGACACCACACGTCGTCCATTATTTCACTCCAGGGCACTCCTTTTATGCCATGGACACCTGGAAAGCCGCGTCGAAACTCACCCTCACCTACGGCCTCCGATACGAACTTTTCGCTCCACTGATCGATAGGAATAACGAGACCACGAACTTCACCCCGCTGAACGGCGGAGGACTTATCACCGCGGCGGGCAATGCGTCCGGTTGGTTCGACCGTGCGCTGATTCATCCCGCGTTGAACAATTTTGCCCCCCGGTTTGGTTTTGCTTATCAGATGCTGCCTCGCCTGGTGTGGCGAGGTGGATATGGAGTTTTTTACCAGCATGTAAATCGCATAGGTTCGGAAGCATTGCTTCAGCTGAATCCGCCGCAGTTTGTTGATACACAATTATCGACAGGTGGCACCAGCGACGTCTTTCAGTTGAAGAATGGGTTCCCTGCCTCGATTATCAATGCGACTGCTCCACCTTTGTTCGATCTCCATATACGCGCGCAGGATCCGAACCAACGCACGCCGTACGTCGAACAGACGAGCTTCGGATTCGAATATCAACTTGTAGGTGATACGGTGTTTTCCGCGACCTACGTTGGGAATTGGGGGCGTAAGGAGGAGCGCGTTCGCGACGCCAACCAGCCTCAGGTCACTGGTTTCGATACCGGTTGCCCAATTTTGCAGTTTCCCTTCGCCAACCTGAATACAGTATCAAATATCGATACGTTCGCCGGAGCCGGTGTTCCCTGCGCCACAACCGGTTCGCATGCGTACCTGGAAGATGCCACGTTCGACGGGAATTCGAACTACAACAGTGTCGAGTTTGCCTTGCGACGGAGAATATCCAACGGTTTGAGTTACTCGCTCGGATATACATTCGCCCACGGTCTCGCCAATTACCGCGACAACTTGACGGCGCAACAGCTACCGCAAAACTCCTATAACTATTCCGCGGAAATGGGGAATTCGGTTCTCGACGTCCGCAGCCGTTTTATCGGGAATTTCCTCTGGGAACTGCCGCTGGGTCAGGGTAAACGCTTTATGTCCGGTGACAATATAGCCGGCCGTTGGCTGGGTGGATGGCAATTCAACGGAATCGTAACACTGCAGACTGGAACTCCGTTCAACGTCACCGCCAATAACGATGGCTTGGTGGACGGCAATAACCCCGTGTATGCGAACTGCATCGGAAATCCCTACGCTGGGGCGACAACCAATCCCAAATTGTACACGACCACGGGTTTTATAATTAATCCGGCCGCGTTTTCGCAGCCTGGTCCCGGACAGTTCGGGACGTGCGCTCCCTATCAGTTTTACGGTCCCGGAATTCAGACGTGGGATCTGAGCCTGTTCAAACAGTTCAGGTTTACGGACAGATATTCGCTGCAATTTAGAACTGAATTTTTCAATGCCTTCAATCATCCCAACTTTGCAAACCCGAATGCGAACATTGGCTCGCCAGGTTCGTTTGGAAAGGTCAACAACACGCTTGCGCCGATTCTAGGTACCGATTCGGGCGGACCGGGCGATCCTCGCGAAATCCAATTCGCACTCAAGTTGTACTTCTAACGTCCGGCGCGGGAGCGGCGCACGCCGCTCCCGCATCTTCCTTCGAGCGTTTCTGATTCCAATACCGGATGGGATCCAACGCCTCCTGGGAAACTGCTTTTTGGCGTCCACATGTCGAGTCACGGGGGCGCAGGCGACCTTCAAATTTGTGAAGAATTGGTATGTCGAGCGCGAGAGGCGCTTTTTCTGACGGCAGGAGATATCATGAATTCGTTTGGTGATTAGAGGTATCGAGATTGGGCGCGGCAGGCGCCGTTTCCGAGGAGTGGTAGACATGGCCCAAACTCATTACGAATCGGAGGTTTTGCTTCACTCGGCTCCCGTCGCGCACGACAAATCCGGTGTCCTGGTGTCTGTCACGCGCGAGCGAGCAAAGTGGAAGACCATCAATTTCTCGGTCCGGCGGCTCATCGCTGGACAATATTGGCAGAGCAGCACTGGTGACCAAGAAGCTGCTCTCGTCGTTCTCGGAGGAAAAGCGACGGTGGACTGGGGCGAAGGTCCCCGCGAAGTTGGGGGACGCAAGGACGTTTTCAGCGGCTATCCGTACGCTATTTATTTGCCGACACACACGTTTCTCGAGATTTCGGCGATCACCAATTGCGAATTTGTGGATTGCCGCACTCCTTCTTCCGCTCAGCTTAGTCCTCGCATCATAACTCCGGCAGATTGCCGCGAGGAGATTCGCGGCGGCGGAAATAGCACTCGCCAAATCGTCGACGTCATTCGCCCGGAGTTTCCTGCTGATAAGCTCTTGGTCTGCGAGGTCTATACACCCAGCGGAAATTGGTCGAGCTATCCTCCGCACAAACATGATGATCACAACCCACCGTTTGAAGTGGACCTCGACGAAACCTACTACTACCGGATCAGCAAGCCTGAGGGATATGCATTGCAACGCCTGTACGATGCCGCGGGAACGCGTGACAACACCTTGACTCTCATTAACGGCGATTTAGTGCTGATCAAAGATGGTTACCATCCCGTTGTCGCGGCTCATGGGTACGACGTGTATTACCTCAATGTGCTTGCCGGAAGCGCTCGTTCCATGGCTGCCAGCGATGATCCGCGCTACGTGCACCTCCGCAAGAGCGGCCTGGAGCGCGATCCCCGCGTGCCTTTGGTTCACGCTTTTGGGCGGGAACGAAGTTCGTAGCTTGAGCTGTGATGTGCGGCGCGCCTGCGGTTGGAAGTAACCAAGAGATTCGCTTATTGGCGTCGCGGTAGTGTCGCACCAGGGATTTTTGGCTGACCAGTTCTGGGCCAGGAAAGACGAGGTAGGTAATGCCACATAAGATTGGAATCGTTGGAGCAGGGGGTGCAGGAAGCATACACGCCGCAATCCTGGCAAAGGATTCCCGCGTGACACTGCGGAGTGTTTTTGACGTAGACGCGGCCCACGCGCAAGCAATGGCTACCAGGTTTGGCTGTCAGCCTGCCGGATCGCTCGAGGAAGTGTTCAACGGGTGTGACGCCGTCTTCGTCTGTACTCCGAATACGACTCATGAAGAAGTTGCCACGCAAGTGCTGGATGCCGGCAAGCACGTTTTTTGCGAAAAACCCTTCGCGTTGAATTTGGAGTCCGCGACAAGACTGCGCAATCGGGCTGTCCGCTCCGGACTCGTCTATCAAGTGGGCCACAATCGCCGTTTTGCGCCGGTCTACAAAATTCTAAAAGGTGCGATCGATCGCGACGAATTCCATCCGCTTTCCGTCCACGCCAAAATGAACCGTGGAGAACTGATTAACCCGCCCTGGGTGTGGAACTCCGGCCTGACGGGCGGCTTCCTGTACGAGACACCCGTGCACATGTTCGATTTGATGACGTTTTTCTTCGGAAAAGTTGACTGGGTGCAGGTAGCCGCCCGCGCTCACGAGCATGGTGAACTCGACGATTTTTCCATCTTGCTCGGTTTTCAGTCCGGCTTGCAGGCGACGATGAAGACGTACGCGCACGCCAGCTGGCACTTCCCTTTCGAACGTTTCGAGGTCTACGGGATGCACGCAACCTATGAAACGTTCGAAATGGAGAGAATCTCTTCCACGAACGGATTGGAGGCCCGCACGACCACTTACGATTTCTCTCTTGCGACCATGCATGAGAAGTGGGGCTACGTCGAAGAAGATTGTCTTTTCGTCGACGCCCTCGAAGGCAAGTCGCCCCCTCCCGTCACCGCTGATGACGGCTACAACGTCGTTGAATTGATCGAAGCCTGCTATCAGAGCGCCAGGGACGGCGTGCGCGTCCACTTGGGCGCCCTCGCGAAGAGGCTGTAAATTGGGGAAATTCTCCGAGCAGATTCACTTTGCGTCGGCCCCCGTCAGTTGGGGCGTGCAGGATGATCCCGGGCCAGCCTGGGAGCAACCCTACGGGCAAATTCTCGAAGAAATCGTTTCCGCGGGCTTCACGGGAGCGGAACTGGGACCTTTTGGTTATTTCCCGACCGATCCCGTGGTTTTGAATGAGGCATTGCAACGCCTCGGATTGAGCATGCTTTCTTCTTTCGTTCCCGTTGCGATCACCGAAGCCTCGCGCGTAGAAAAGGTAATCGAACATGTGCGCAGGGTCGGCGCACTACTCTCCGCGTTGGGTGCCAGATTGCTCGTTCTCGCCGATTGCCAGACACCCCAACGCAGGGAGATTGCGGGTCGAGTTCCGGTGGATGGAAGCAAATCCTTGACCCTCGCTCAGTGGAGGCAGGTGGGAGCGGTCATCCGGCAGGTCGAGCAGGTTGCTGCGGAATTCGGCCTCCGCGTCGTTTTCCATCCGCACGTTGCCACTTTCGTCGAGACTCCCATCGAAGTAGAGCGCCTTTTCGACGCACTCGCCAGCACGCAGGTCGGTCTGTGTCTTGATACCGGGCACTGCGTTTACGGAGGGGGAGATCCCATCGATGAAGCGCGAAAATATCGTTTCGCGCTGCGTTACGTGCATATCAAAGACATTGACGCCGGCATTCTGGGCGAAGCTCGGCGCCAGAAGCTTAACTTTCAACAAGCCATCGCTGCCGGAGTGTTCTCTCCGATCGGAACTGGATGTGTCGATTTCGACGGTTTCTTTCGATACCTGGCCGAAAGCAGCTATTCAGGATGGGCTGTCGTCGAACAAGATGTAATCTACGGAAAGACCCTCGTTCCGCCCGTGGAGAGCATGCGCGCGAGTCTGAACTATCTGAAAAATGTGGTGTCCAAAATTTCGCCCGCAGGTTAACTCACGTCGATTCACCACGGATCGGAAACCGCCTTCGTTCGAAACGAATCGGCTTACGCTGTTTGGAGTTTCATCTGCGGTCCGAAGGCCTGAAGGTATTCGGTCAGCACTTCCTGGGCTACGTCCTGCCGGCCAACCAGAGGATTCTTCTCGAGCGCCGCAAGCGCGAACTTGCGTGAATGCTCCACGGAAGCGCGCACCGTGAGCCGTTCATACTCTTTTACCTGGAGCAGCAAAGGACGAACAGCGTCCGGCGCGCGCTCCACGGGAGGCACACGAACGCCGCGAGACGACACTTCGCATGGCAATTCGACCGCGTCATCGGCATCGAGATCTTTCAGTGCACCGCCGTTGCGAACCGTAAGGGGAATCAACGAAGGCGTTTCTGCAGACAACGCCTGTAGAACGAGCAACGCTATCCGCTCGTAACCCGAAAACTCCGAGTAGAGTTCCTGATTCTCTTTGCGCCTCTCGCCTGCCGTTGCCTCGATGCTGAAGTAAGAAGCGTTCCGTTCGCGCAGGTAATCTTCATAGGTTTCGACTAGCTTCGACTCGGGAGCCTGCGCCAGCTTTTGAAACAGCCGCGTGTTCATCGCCGCGACGGCCTGCCCGCGTGATTGGCCGCTCTGTTTCGTGTTCTTGTACGCCGTCTCCGGGAAATAATAAAAGTAGAGATACTCTGTGGGCAGTAGCCCCAGTTGTTGTATGAACTCCGGCGGGAAAAGCCCGTGCCGATAGCATTTCTGTATGATTTCGGGTGACGACAGGACCTTCGGAAGGAGCTCTGCTCCCGCCTCATCGCGAATCGACCGCACCCAACCTAGGTGGTTTAGCCCGACGTAGTCGAAACGGAGGCCAAACGGAGTTCGGTCAAGCGCGTGGGCGATCGCCTCAAACGTTTCCAAAGGGGTGTCACAAACGCCGATGAGATTGACTGCGGAGTGATTCAGAAGTCCTTGCGAAATAATTCCAACCGGATTTGTGAAATTGATGACCGTCGCGCGCGGAGCCACGCGTTCAATCAGCCGCGCGTATTCCAGCATCGCGCCCAAATTCCGCATCGCGCACGCGAAGCCACCTGCGCCCACCGTTTCCTGGCCGACGAGCCCATGTGCCAGAGCTATCGTTTCGTCCTTGACTCGCGCATCGATTCCACCGACGCGAATGCTGGTGATGACGTAGTCCGCTCCTTCCAGGGCATGCTCGGGACCGGAGTAAGCTGTGAGGCGCGCGCGCAATCCACTCCGCTTGCCCATCTCTTCCGCGACCCTCTTGATGATCTTCACGCGTTCAGAATCGGTATCCCAAAATGCCAACTCGTCCAGCCGCACTTTGCCACTAAGGCCTGCGAGACCGTGGACTAGGAGCGGACTCCGTACTCCTGCGGCTCCGACCAGAGTGATTTTCATGATGGTGTTTCGTCCTCCATGGCGATTTCCCGCTGACGTTTTCCGATGCAGGCCGCAATTCGTCTTCCCTGCCTCTAAACTCCACTTCAGCGAAGGCTGTTCATCAACTTCCTCAGTCTTATCGGCGTCGGAATTGCGAAAGATCCCCCGGCGCCCGTCGTGGCGACCGCTCCGCAAATGTTTCCGGCCCGCAGGCACTCCTCAAGCGGCCACCCGGCGAGATAACCGTGAAGAAAACCACCATCGAAAGCGTCGCCTGATCCTGTCGCATCCACCGCACGGACGCGAATCGATTTCACGCGCACGATTTTTCCGTCGCGAACGGCCAGAGAACCATGAGATCCAAGTTTCACGATGGGAACTCGGACCCACCTTGCCAATTTTCTTGCAGCGGCCTCGATTGTTTTTTCTCCTGTGATGGCCTTCGCCTCCGATTCATTGGGAAATGCAAATTCGAATTCCTTCAGCAGGGACGGCAATCGCGGAGACTCAAGCACGTCCGGGTTCCATCCCAGATCCGCCGAAATCGTCAAGCCACGTTCGCGCAGTTTGCGAATTGCCGCCATCCAGAGCTGTGGTGGGCGCAGCGCACATGCCAAATGCAGATGCCATCCGCTCCGCAACTGTTTCTGCACGCTCGGTCGCGCCAGGAGTCTTTCCAATTTCGCATTGATTCTGTCGTGAGTAATCATCATGCGATCGCCTGCGCAGGCGGCGCAGACGGTCATCGCCGTTGGTAAATGCGGGTGGAATTCAGAACCTTCGGTGGAGATTCCGTTCTCGGCGAGCGTCTGCCATTCCTGGCTTCGGAGCGCATCCCGTCCGACTCTCGTGATCGCTTTGGTCGGAGTTCCTAATCCTGCCGCTACTAATGCAGTTGTTGCCAGGCCGCCACCCGGAAATCGCCCGAAGCTTGCGGTCTTAACTTCTTCACCCATTCGAGGGACGGCCGGCAGGTCGTAGAACACCAGGTCGAAAAAAAACTCGCCAAAGACCACCAAACCTCGGTCCCTTCGAGCGGAGGCAGAAGTCACCATATTTGAAATCATAGCAGAGTTGGTCCAGTGGGCAAGAAAAGAAGCGAATACACCGAAACGTTTTGGTGCCTGTATTTTCAGGGATTTATCGAAGGTTTGCTGCCTTGCTTACAGATTGATTCTGTCACAACTCGCAGTCTACTAACCGAGCCCGATATCGTCGCGACATCCTGAACCAGCCAAGATTTCGAGCATCCTAAAAACCGCAAACCAGCTTCGGCCACGGAACCTTGGGAGCGCCTCCTATTCGGACGCAACCCGAACAAGCGTCTTGTAAATCATTTCCGTTCCCTGTTGCAAGGACTCGATCGGCACTCGTTCATCGTTTCCGTGCATGCGCGTCAAATCTTCAGGTGTAATGGGATACGGATAGATTCCGTAAACAGGAACGCCTCTGCTCCGCCACGCGATCGCGTCCGTACCCGCTTGAAAGAGATATGGAGTCACAGGCGTCCCCGGCCAAGTCGAATGAGCGCTAGCCTCCAAGGCCCGGTAGAGATCCGTGCTTGTGCTCGACGACTTCAAACTCTCAGCTTCTTTTACAAGTTCCTTCACCCGTGCAGCGTCAGGGTTGTCCCCCGCAGGAAGCGAAACATCCACGCCCGAGTCGCCGATTACGCCGCGAAGCTCAGCAATAAACTTTTGCAGGTCGGTCCCCGGGATAACCCTTAGATTGAGTGTCGCCTCGGCCGATCCCGGAATCACGTTTCCCCGAAACCCGGCTTTGAGGAATACGGGAGCGAAAGTATTCCGCATAATTGCATGCAGCAATACGTTCTTGCTGATTTCTCGATCCGCTTCCTGAATCACTTTCGGGTCCTTGCTGTTTACCAGGTCGTCGAAATATTTGGACAGCGGGGGTTCGCTTGTCTTCGCCAGCGTTTCGAAAAATTCTCTTGTGCTCGGAATCAATTCCACCGGCGTCTCGTGATCCGCGAGCTTCGCCATCGCCTTGGACAATGTGAAAATAGCGCTGTCGGGCCTTGGCATCGAGGAATGCGTCGATGTTCCTTGAGCGCTAACGATCAACGGAATGGACACCTTGTCGCCAGTGGAGATGCTCACGTACTGCACTCCACCGTTCGCACTTTTTATTATCCATCCGCCCTCATTCAGGGCGAATTCGCAGTCCATCAGGTTCCAATGCGACTTGGCTAGCCAAGTCGTGCCGTAAGGGCCACTTTCTTCATCCGCTTCGGACAGCAGGATCACGTCGCGGTGCAGCGGCACGTGATTCTTTACCAATTCCATAATCGCCTCGGCAAACACAGCTATGCCGCCCTTGTAATCCATCGCGCCTCGGCCATAAATATAGCCATCCTTCACCTCGCCGGCGAACGGATCGACGGTCCACTTCTCACGCTCCACTCCCACGACGTCCGCGTGCGCCGCCAGCAGCACAGGCCGCTTTGATCCGTCGCCTTTGATTCGCGCAATGAAATGAACTTTCTCTGCTTCCGGCGTGGGAATGATCTCAACTTCGACGCCGAGCGCGCGAAACTTCGCCGCCAACAATTCCGCGAGAGCTCGATTGTTCCCAGGGGGATTACTGGTATTCACACGAATGAGCTCGATCAAGAGATCCGCCGTAGGATTCTGTTTGAGCTGCGCCGGTGCCTGGTGAGTGAGACATAGGCAAACTGCGGCGACGATCGACATTTTAAACAGCATCGATGCCTTCATTTTCCCTGGGCTCCAATGTTTTTCGGATAGACGACGGGAATTCGCCGACAAATGGCCGATCCCGCCTGGCTGGCCGGTGTGTTACGCCAGAAATTCATCCAGGCCAAGACGAGTCGAAGAGCAAACTATATCACAGCCAAGTACCGCGAAATTGAGTCGCGAAGTCGCGTTCGCTGGAATAGGACAGCGACGCAGATATCGGATCGCTTCTCTTTGCAACTCCTCAGCGGCCAATCCGGTTAATTTCTCTACAGGTCCATTCCTTGCCGGCCGAGGCGGGCCGCTGAGCAGCCTGTCCATATTCGCATTGAGAGCGAATGCAATATCGGCTAACGTATCGAGCGGGATGGAATTTCCATCGCGACAATGAAGCTCGTCGGCATAGTCGTAATGCTAGCTTGCGCAGCTAGTCTCAGTGCCGCAAGCGGGACACCTGCGGCACCACCGCAAACTGAACCCGTCCATCCGGGCAACGCCACAACATCCGTAGACGAAAGAGGACCGGCCACTCGCCGTGATTTTTTGGGAGACGCGGCTTGTGAGGAGTGCCACCAGGAAATCGGCAATACATACGCGCGCACCGCGCACCACCTGACATCGCAACTTCCCACCAAGGATTCCATCTTGGGCAAATTTACGCGCGGCGAAAATATCCTGAAGACCGGCGATCCGGATCTTTATTTCCGCATGGACGCGAAAGAAAGTGGATTTTACCAAACCGCCGTATTCTGGCAGCCGCCGGACCAGAAGACGCGAACGGAGCGAATCGATATCGTCACCGGGTCAGGAGACAAGGGCCAGACGTATTTGTATTGGAAAGGCGATCAGCTTTTTCAATTGCCGGTGTCTTACTGGACGGACTTGAAAGGATGGATCAATAGCCCGGGATACAGTGAGGGCGCCGCGAACTTCGACAGGCCGATTGTGCCTCGGTGCCTGGAGTGTCACGCTACGTACTTTGAGCCGATTCCGTCGGAAAGAGCCGCAAACTACTTTAAGAAAACCGGGTTTGTGCTGGGTATCTCGTGCGAGAGATGCCACGGGCCGGGCCGAGCGCATGCGGAGCACGAGCGATCGAAACCTGCTGCGGTTTCTTCCGGCTCTCGTTCCATCGTGAATCCGGCGAGTCTGCCGCGGGACCAGCAAATGGAAGTGTGCGCGCAATGTCATGGCGGAATCGGGCAAGCGATTGCGCCGGCGTTTTCGTACGTCCCGGGACAGCAACTGGAGAATTACGTCAGACTGCCGCGTCCCGACGCGGAAGCCCGCGTTGACGTGCACGGCAATCAGGCGTCGCTCACGCAACGAAGCCGCTGCTACCAAAACTCGCAGATGACGTGTACAACGTGCCATGAGGTGCATGCGCCCGAACGTGCCGCAGCGTCTTATTCGGAAAAATGTTTGCAGTGTCATCAGGATCGGGACTGCGGCGAATTCGTGAAGCTAGGTGCGAAGCTTCGCGAGAACTGCATCGATTGCCACATGCCGGTGCAGGATTCCAATCTGATCGTCTCCGACTTGGGTGGAAAACAGGTCAAGGCGAGGATCCGAAATCACTGGATCAAGGTTTACCAGACAGGGCAAAGTCCGTGATTTAAGTAGAATTGGTTGGATGTAGACTCCCTCACTGCAACTGCTACAAAAACTTGGGCTGGGAAAACAGACCGGGAACTATCAAATATTCCTTAACTTAGAACCCGCACGTGTCGAATAACCGGGACACCTGCGAAGCAGCAGGGAATCGGCGTTCCCGTCGCTGATTTTGCTCGGAATCGCAATATCCGCGCTCCTTGACACCTTCACATCTTGTGAAGTATGGGTTCGTTGCGCATCTCTTCACGCGTGTGCATCTGTATGAGGCCATGCGGCAGTACCCGGCGAACGAGATCAAAGCATGGGCGATTATCTTCAACTGTGGTTGGATGGCACAATTTCCTGGAAGTTCGCAGCGCGTTCAAGGATGCCGACAATGTGAAGGAATACGTGATTTTCAACATTCGGCAGAACCGTTACAGGCTCGTCACAATCGACCACTACGCAAGATCAACGAACCGGAAGGGAACTCAACGGCATGTTTACATTCGCTCTTTCTTGACACACAAGGAGTACGATAATCCCGCGATCTGGGATAAAAGATTTGGTACAAAATGAGCACAACACTGGTGGCAAATCCGGCCAAGATGATCGCCAAGGGCGCTCCTCACGTCATACACAATGACGAGGAGCTGGAATCGGCCATCACCGCATGCCGCCACTCCCGCGATGGATTGGCAAGAAAGTCGTGACCAAGCTGTAAAGCTAGCCGAGAGAATATTTGCGAGGTGAGTCAGTAATGATCCTCAGCGAGGACCGGCTTTTCCCGGCGGAGCCCACCACCCGTTCCATCGCGAGGCGACTTTATTCCAATGTAAGCACCTTGCCGATCATCAGCCCGCACGGCCACACGAATCCTCGCTGGTTTGCCGAAAACGAGCCCTTTCCGGATCCCGCCCAATTATTCGTCGCTGCTGATCACTACGTCTTTCGCATGCTTTACAGCCAAGGCGTCCCGCTAGAACAGCTGGGAATCGGAGCAACGTCTGTGGAGGAACCCAGACGGGTTTGGCGAATTTTCGCGCAGCATTATTATCTTTTGCGTGGGACGCCGACCCGACTCTGGCTGGACTTCGCATTCCAGGAACTCTTTGGCCTAGCGGCGCGGCTAACCCCGGCGAATGCCGACGAATATTACGACTCCATCGTGGAGAAACTCAGAACCCCGGCGTTTCGACCCCGGTCACTGTTCGAACGATTTCGGCTTGAAGTGCTGGCGACCACGGATTCGCCGCTGGATTCGCTCGCGCATCATGAAGCGATCCGCACTTCGGCCCTCAAAGGGCGAATCATTCCGACGTTTCGCCCTGACCCAGTCGTTGACCCTGATTTTCCTGAGTTCAAAGAAAATCTTGCGCGGTTCGCGCAGATGACCGCCGCGGATACATGCAACTGGCAGGGATACCTTTCCGCGTTGCGGCAGCGACGCTTGGAGTTCAAAGCTCTCGGCTGCACGGCGACCGACCACGGCCACCCGACGGCAGCAAGCGCAGACCTGAGCTCTGATTCCGCAGCTCGTCTCTTTCACAAAATGGCGTCAGGCGGTGGCGACCCGGACGAGCGTGAATTATTTCGCGCCCAAATGCTCACCGAAATGGCCGCGATGAGCCTGGACGACGGCCTGGTCATGCAAATTCACCCGGGAAGCCTACGCGACCACAATGCGCGGCTATTCCAGCGCTTCGGACGAGATATCGGCGCAGACATCCCCACGCCCACAAACTACGTGCATGCGCTGCGACCCTTGCTCGATCGTTTCGGAAACGAGCCACGCCTCACTGTCATTTTGTTCACTCTCGACGAATCGACTTACAGCCGGGAATTGGCTCCGCTGGCTGGACACTATCCCTGCCTCCGGCTGGGTCCAGCGTGGTGGTTCCACGACAGTCCCGAAGGGATGATGCGCTTTCGCGAAAATACAACGGAGACCGCCGGCTTCTACAACACGGTCGGTTTCAACGACGACTCCAGGGCGTTTCTTTCGATACCTGCAAGGCATGATGTCGCGCGCAGAGTCGATTGCTCTTTTCTCGCGCGCCTGGTCGCAGAACATCGAATCGATGAGGACGAAGCACACGAAATTGCCGCGGATCTCGCGTACGGACTCGCGCGAAAAGCGTATCGACTTTGAGCGCGCCGGCACACCACGTGGGTTCTCCCCTAAGCAGAGTGCGATGGACGGTCTGCGCGATGCTGTTCTTCGCCGCCTCGATTAATTACTTGGATCGCCAGGTCCTCGGCCTGCTGGCTCCCACGCTGCAGCACTCCATCGGCTGGACGGAAGCACAGTATGGGTACATCGTCGGCGGTTTCCAATTCGCCTACGCTGTCGGACTTATCCTTTCGGGGCGTCTGGTGGATAAGCTGGGGAGCCGGATCGGCTATGTCATCATCATGGCGTTCTGGAGCCTCGCCTCGATGGGACATGCGCTGGCCGCTTCCGCGCTTGGTTTTGGAGTCGCTCGCTTCTTCCTCGGACTTGGCGAATCGGGCAGCTTTCCCGCGGCCATCAAGACGACGGCGGAATGGTTTCCGCAGCGCGAGCGCGCGCTCGTCACCGGTATCTTCAATTCCGGCACGAATGTTGGTGCAATTCTCGCGCCCGCCTTCATTCCGTGGATCACCCTGAAATTCGGATGGAGGGCCGCGTTCTTAGCCACGGGGCTCTTCGGCGCAATCTGGATCGTGTGGTGGATCACGCGATATTACAGCCCCGAGGATCATCCGCGCGTCAGCGCCTCTGAAATCCAATACATTCGTGACGACTCTCCTGAGCCAGCGGCCAAGATTCCCTGGACGAAGCTCCTGACTTACCGCCAAACCTGGGCGTACTCCGCCGCAAAGTTTCTCACTGATCCCATCTGGTATTTTTATCTTTACTGGCTGCCGAAGTTTTTTGATTCCCGATATCATCTTGGGCTTGGCAGCATCGGCCTGCCGCTTATCGTCGTTTACAATATGTCCGCCGTGGGCAGTATTGGCGGCGGATGGCTGCCGACGGCTTTCGACAAGACGGGGATGTCGATGGCCAAAGCGCGCCTGTACGCGATGCTCATCTGTGCGTGCCTCATTTTGCCGATCTTCCTTGCGAGCCGGGTCAACTCTCTGTGGTCCGCGGTTGGCATTTTAGGTCTCGCAACTGCGGCGCATCAGGGATGGTCCGCGAATTTGTTTACGACTGCGTCGGATATGTTCCCGCGCAGTTCGGTTGGCGCAGTCGTCGGCATCGGTGGCATGGCAGGATCGGTGGGCTCCGTCCTATTTTCATTGAGCGCGGGGTGGGTGCTGCAATCTCACCACAGCTATGCTCCTTTGTTCTCCGTCGCCGCGGCTTCATATCTTGTTGGGCTCTTATTCCTGGTGGTTCTGGCGCCAGGCCTCAGAAAAGCCGGTGTGCCAACGGAGCGCTGAGTGCGACCCGCAAACAAGACCTGCGATAAGGGATAATGCTGGAAGATGATTCTGCTGGTGATGGGTGTGACCGGGTCAGGCAAGACGACGGTGGGAAAGCTTCTCGCCCAGAGATTGGGCTGGCTATTTCTGGATGCGGACGATTTTCACCCTGCGGAGAATATTGAAAAGATGAAGCACGGTGTGCCGCTCACGGACGAAGACCGCGTCCCGTGGCTGGCTGCGATGCACGCGGAACTCCTGAAGTGTGCCGCGAAAAATCAGGATGCGGTGCTGGCCTGCTCCGCCCTGAAGCAGAGTTACCGTGAAACGCTCGCCTCGGGAGTGGACCTGCGAATCTGCTACCTGAAGGGAACGTATAGTGAAATAAAGTCACGCCTCGAGAACCGCAGCGGACATTTTGCCGGCGAAGCAATTTTGGCTGCGCAATTTTCGGACCTCGAAGAGCCGCGCGATGCGTTGGTCATGCGCGTCAACGAGACGCCAGAAGAAATCGTCCAGGACGCGTTGCGGAAACTGAAGCTTGGCTAGCGTCGGAAACGATGGGCTGGGATATGACGGCCCCGGGGAGTAATGAATCACAGTCGTTTCGGAGTATTGGGACCGGTGTTGAAAGACGTCGCATCGGCGATGATTAGAATTCGAGCGTAGACAGTGAGTCTCTATTGCGCACAAGGCGGCCCCGATCGCGAGCTCTCTTCGAGCGAGCTAAGGGAATTTTTGTCCGCGGCGCTTGAAAAGCTTGGTCGGCGCAAGAAAGTCCTGGTAGTTCCTCCCGATCAAACCCGCACGGCGTCGCGAGCCGGCGAGCTGACGCGTTACGCCTGGGACTATTACGGAGAAGGCCTGCGCGCGGTCCTGCCAGCGCTGGGGACGCACAAGGCAATGTCGGCAGAGCAGATCGCCGGAATGTTCGGCAATGTCCCGCCCGGCCTTTTTCACGCGCACAAATGGCGAGACGACGTGGAAACGATTGGGGTGGTTCCGCGGGAATTTATCTACGAGCAGTCGGAAGGAAAGCTGGACTATGAATGGCCCGCGCAGGTAAATCGGCTGATTTCCCGAGGCGCATTTGATCTGATTTTGTCTGTCGGGCAAGTTGTGCCGCACGAAGTGATTGGGATGGCGAACTACAACAAAAATATCCTGGTAGGAACCGGCGGACCAGACAGCATCAATCGCAGCCACTATCTAGGAGCGGTCTACGGCATGGAGCGGATCATGGGAAGAGCGGATAATCCCGTTCGTCGCGTGCTGAACTACGCGGGCTCTCATTTTCTGAAAGATCTGCCAATCGTATATGTCCTGACGGTCGTGAGCAGAAATACTTCCAGGGCAATTGTGGTGCGGGGGCTGTTCATCGGGGACGACTCGGAGTGCTTTCACGCTGCTGCGGAGTTGAGTTTCCGCGTGAACTTCACCCTGATGCCTCAGCCGATACGCAAAGCCGTGGTTTACCTCGACCCGCACGAGTTTCACAGCACGTGGCTGGGAAACAAAGCGATTTACCGGACGCGCATGGCGATGGCCGATAGCGGTGAACTCATCATATTGGCGCCGGGTGTGCGCGAATTCGGCGAAGATGTCCGAATCGATAAGCTGATCCGCAAATATGGATATCACGGCACCGAAGCCACCGTAACGATGGTGAAAGAGAACGCGGACTTGGGTGCGGACCTGAGCGCGGCGGCGCACTTGATTCATGGATCGTCCGAGGGGCGGTTTCGCGTCACCTGGTGTCCGGGGCATTTAACTCGCAAAGAGGTGGAAGGGTCGGGGTTCGAATACGCTGAATTGAGCGAGATGATGCAACTGTACGATCCTGCCAAGCTGCCGCAAGGCCCAAGCCGAGTAGGGGGCGAAGAGATTTATTTTATCGAGAATCCCGGCCTGGGCTTGTGGGCGTCTCGAGATCGCTTTTAGGGATACGACGGGCCCGCACGAAGATGCGAGCGTCAGAACCGCCGCGGCCAAACAAGCATTCTGCGACGACATCGCAGGATTAAATGGGGCATGGAGGAAGCGAACAAAATGTATTCCGCTCTGGACTTGTCGGGCAAGGTAGCGGTGGTGATCGGCGGAACATCCGGAATCGGCAAGACACTGAGCCTGGGGTTGGCGGATGCCGGCGCAAACGTAGTTGCCACCGGACGGAATGCAGCGAATGTGGAAGCCGTGGCCCGGGAGATTGAAGCACGGGGGCAGCACACGCTGAGAGTGACCACCGACACGCGCGACAAAAGTTCGTTGCAACGATTGCTGGCGGCGTGCCTCGAGCGTTTTGAAAAAGTCGAAATCCTGCTGAATTGCGCGGGCAAGATCAAGCGTGCGCCCACGCTGGACTTCCTGGAAAGCGATTGGAACGACATTCTAGACACCAATCTGACGGGAACGCTCCGCGCCTGCCAGGTATTTGGACAGCACATGCTGAGCCGCAAGAGCGGAAGGATCATTAATATTGCTTCGCTGAACAGCTTTGTGGCCCTGCACGAAGTGGCGGCATACGCCGCGAGTAAGGCAGGTGTGGCGGCGTTGACGCGAGCGCTGGCGGTGGAATGGTCGAAACACGGCGTGTTGACGAATGCCATCGCTCCGGGAGTTTTTCGCACGTCGCTGAATGCGGACCTGCTGGACAATACCCCGCGCGGCAATGAACTGTTGATGCGCACCCCGATGGGACGATTCGGGCGGGTAGACGAACTGGTGGGAGCGGCCGTGTTCCTTGCGTCGGATTCGGCATCGTTCGTGACTGGACAGATTCTTGTTGTGGACGGTGGATTTCTGGCGAGCGGCGTTAATCAATAGCGATCACCAGGATGCTTTGCGGTCGTCCTGTGACGCTGGTACAAAGTCGGAAATCAAACAGTATTCGAGGAACTCTTTTATTCGGAAGCAACTTCAATCGCGCTTACAGACGGGTAATTCACATTAGGAGTGAAGTAGATCTCGATTTTGCCCTGCGGCGTGGGCTCAATATGCTGGAAGGATTTCACCAAGGGCTTGGTGCCGGCTTCCCGGAAAATATCAAATCCTTTCAAAAGAATCGCTCCGTTACAAGAGACATCAAACACGCGGCTGCCCACGCCTCCAATGCCGCCATTCTGAACACCAAACCAATGCTCCATAAAGTACAGTCGCAGAGTGTACCTACCGCCCGTCGCAACCGGCACTACGTAATGGAAATGCCCAAAACGATGCCATTCGTAAAGACGGCCATCGGAGACTTTGGATAAATCACCCGCGAAATCGCTAACGCGCCCGCCGATGAAGTACCGGTCCGACACCCAATCATTGCTGTTGGAATCGCGATAGGGAGAATGTCCAACCACGATCCTCACCGGAAGCACGTGATGCGGAGTGCTCGGCAGAATTTCAACACCGTTTACAAATGACTCAGGGGTGGTGAAATCCAAATGGATCATTCCATCGCTCGCGGGTGCGACATCGGCAACTACCTTCGTTGTTGCGATGTCATCCCCGCTGGCGTCGTCGACGACATCCAAACTGGTAGGCGGTCCACCATTGATCGAAAACACCACATTGCGGCTATTCTCTTGAAGCCCCTCCGTTTCGGCGAACAGAAGATGAACCTCGTAAGTCCCCGGCGGGACGGGATAGCTGCAATGAAAGATGCCGCGTCGCCCGCTGGAAAGGAGCGCGCGCTCTTCCGTTCCTTGGATAGCGTGGCCTGTAACCGAGAACGAGCTTCCTCCTGAGCAGTAATGGTCGCTGTCCCAAGCGGAACCGTCGCGATCTACATAGCGGGAGGAAACATTGCCCATCGCAACGCGAAGAATTTGCCCGGAAGAGTTGCCCGGTGCAGCAGCGGTTTGGGACGGCGGGGACGATTCATTCCCAGTCCTTCGACTCCATCCTCTCCAGAGAAAAATCGATATTACAAATACAGAAATCGCAAAAACAGCGATCGCAACGAGGGTTCCACTCCGTATTGCGAACTTTTTCTTGGATTCGCCGCTATCCGGCAATTCTGGGATCCTGTCCGGCTTTGACTCTGGCAGTACGGCGGCGGGATTATCCTGCAGATCCAGAGTTCGATCGTTCTCTCGGGAGGAAAGCGTATCGAGAGTTTGATGGTTCAGACTCTCATAGGGATTGGCTTCGTCCGTTGTAGTTTCTGAGCCATTCGAATGAGTGAATTTGGGGATATAGTGGCCGGCGGGCAGGCAAACATGAACGGCGTGTTCTGCCCCGGCGCCTCTATAATAATCTTCGAGTCGCTTGCGTAATGCATGTGCAGTGACGCGAACGATAGTATCTACCTGGGGGTCAAAGGCTTCCCGGCGACCCAGGGCGTGCACCGCGATGCTGTACTCCTTGATGTCGTCAATCGCCCCTTCGAAATACTTCTCGCATACATAGGTCATGAGGCGAACAAGGTTGTTCGTCCGCCCTAGGACACCGGAGGACAGCACGTCTTCAACTTCCGCCCGCTCGGCTTCCAGCTTGCTGATTGCCGATTCCAAGCCCATAACTCCTTAGGAACTGCCCCGTCGGCTCATCGGCCGACCGTTTGGGCGGGAGTATAGCCGAATTCTTGCGTCATGACACTGAACTAAACACCGGATCTCCCTTGACTTAAGTTCGACACTCCCGGAGAACGATGCTGTCCCCTTCGATCGCATGAACGTCGATTTCTAACGGTGAATTCACGGTTACCTAACTTCCCTTTCCCCTCGGAATACTGCTTTACTCCACCACCGAGCAAGCAAGATCATCCCGTTGCAGAGTCGTTTCCTGTTGGGCCGTCGCGGCCTGTCGGCTAGGAGATCCAGATCACGAAGCGAACCATTCACGCCAATCGAGGAGACACTAAAATGACTCTGGCCCCTTCGAAAAATCGCTATGTTTCCATGCTATGCGCAATGCTGCGAATCGATTCGGTGTTCGTTGGCGTGCCGATAGCTCTTGCCATCGCGTTACTGCTCGCACTAATAGGGACCGGGGATTTCGCCGTGGCGCAAGACATCGTCGGGCGAATATCGGGCACCGTCACCGACACGCAGGGTGCGGTTGTCCCCGATGCGCGCGTCACGATTACGAATCAGGAGACCGGGGTTTCGCGTCCCCCCATTTCCACGAACGGCGCAGGCTTCTATGTGGCGGACGCTCTGCCCGTTGGCACCTATTCGGTGACGGTCGAGAAGGCCGGGTTTAAGAGAACCACCATGACTGGCAACAGCGTTACCGCTGGCGGTCGCTTAACCGTGGATGCAAAGTTGGACGTTGGCGCCCTTACGGAGACGGTCAGTGTACAGGCGACGGCCATCACAACCAATACAACTTCCGGCGAAATCTCAACCACCATCACGAACCAAGAGGTGGAAAACGTCCCTTTGAATCAGCGCCACTATGAGTCGCTCGTGGGCTTGATTCCCGGAGCGGCTCTCCAAAGCTCCGGGCTAAGCGCCGCCAGCATAACGAGTGGCTACAATAATACGATTGCGGACATCAACGGCCTGCGGCTGGACGGGCAGAACTGGAGTGTGGACGGCGGGTGGAACCTCGACGCCGGCTCGAATAACAGCGTGTTCAATGAGGTGGGTATCGATTTCATTCAGGAAGTGGACGTGCAGAGTTCGAACTATGACGCTGAGTTTGGCCGCTCCGCTTCAGCCACCGTCAACGTGGTCACCAAAAGTGGAGGAAATCAATATCACGGTGGACTTTTTGAATTCGTCCAGAACAATATTTTCAATGCGGCAAATGCGGGCACCAAGCTGACGTTTGTGCCCAGTGCGACGGTGCCCGCCTTGACCGGGTACAATGCGGTGCCCTCATTTCACTTGAACGACTTTGGATGGGATTTGGGCGGCCCCATCCCGTATCTCCAGAAAGGCAAGCTGTTCTTCTTTGCCGGCCAGGAGTGGAAGAGGTTCAGAGGGTCCGCCGCAGGTTTGCAGAGTGCGACGGAAACGCAGACGTTCCCCACAGCGGCAGAGGCGGCGGGCAACTTCACCGACCTCATCGGAAGCGGTCCGAAAGGTACGAGCCTCGTTCTCAATACGCCAGTGGTCATCCCCGCGAGTTGCGGCGGTATTCTATTTACCGCGCCCAACGTCATAAACCCCGCGTGTATCACCGGCGACGGCGCAGCCATTCAGAATGTTTACACCACAGCGGCGAAATTATCCACCATCGGAGGGTTGCCGACGGCGGTCGGTTCGAACAACTTGGCTTTCAACCTTCCGAACCCGGCAAACCTTCGCGAGGACATCATACGCGTGGATGAACACCTGAATGAAAAGCAGAGTATCTATTTCCGATACCTGCACGACAATGTTCTGATTACCAATCCCTATTCGACATTCGGGACTACTCCAGAGGTTCCTGTGGACCCGGACCAGCGCGATCGTCCGGGATACAACATTCAAATCGGATGGACGTCTGTGCTCAGCCAGAGCCTGATCAACGAGTTCAAATTCAACGCCGACTGGCACAAACAGCATACTCCGGCCCTAGGGACTGCCTTTCTGAAGTCCACTTATGGTTTCCAGTTCATTCCGCCGCTCGGAAATCCGACGGTGTTTCCCGACGGGCTTCCACAGTTGAGCTTCACGGCGGTTTCGGGTTTTCCGACCGCCGCACCAACCGTCGTGGCTGGTCCAGCGCCGAACTTCCTCGAGTCTCCCACGGCGGACATTAGTTTCACGGATAACATTTCGATAGTGAAAAACAACCACGCGATAAAGTTCGGAGGGTCTTTCGCGCGGAACCGCAAGACGCAGAACTCGCGCACAAACTACGACGGCGTGGTGACCTTCGCCGACACCGCCGGTGCCACCTCCGGCTCAAACTCGACGGGAGACCCTTTCGCCGACGCGCTCCTTGGGAACTTCAGCAGCCTCGCGCAGAACTCAGCGTTAACTGTGGGTCAATTTCGGTTCAACGATCTTGAGTTTTATCTACAGGACACTTGGAAAGTCACACCGAAGTTGAGTCTGGTGCTGGGACTTCGCTACCTTCGCACCACGCCGACCTATGCTAAAGGCAATAACATGACGAACTTCAACCCATTCACATTCAGCGATGCTCTCGTCCCGACCTTTACCGCGGCAGGGACGGGTAGCGCCATTAGTCTTGCTTCACCCGGTCTTTGCAGCGGCCCGCAGCTGAACGTTATCGGTACGCCCGTACTTACAATCGAATGCAATGGATTGCAGCGGCCCGGAGGTGTGCCTTTCGACCAAGCTGGCAGCGTTCCCGCTTCCTTTGTGAATCCGCAGCTTGTGGATGCCATACCTCCCACGGCGGCACGCGGTTTCTACAATCAGGAAAACCTGTTGTCGCCAAGATTCGGCTTCTCCTACGCGCCCTTTGACGATAAGACCGTGGTTCGTGGCGGTTTTGGCATATTCTACGACCACCCGGAAGGAAACCTTTTGGGAAACGGCATCAACTCCCAAGGCTATGTACCATGGGCGCAGTCAGTTGCGATCTCAGGGGTCAACGAGGCGTTGTCGTCGTTCGATTCTGCTCCGGGCGCCGCTGCGTTACCAGGTCCCAGCACTCTTTCCTTGAGCGGAGTCAATCCCAACCTGGTGGTCGCCCGCAGTTACCAGTATAGCCTCGCAGTGCAGCACGAATTGCCGCAGGGCATGCTACTTCAAGTAGCTTACGTCGGCGATCTGGGGCGGCACATCCTGCGCGGGGGCAACGCCACCAGCAACATCAATCAACCTACTTGGACGCCGCAGGAGTTCGTACCTATCTCCCCGAACCCGAACACCTATGCGTGTCCTGCTGGAATCAATGCTGCCGCATATGGATGCTCGGGGGGCTTCGCACCCTCCGCTCTGGGGAAGGACCAGATTCGTCCTTACCTTGGATACTCGAACCTTGGCATGGCGCTGAGCGACGTCGATTCCAACTATAATTCTCTGCAGATCAGCCTGAAGAAGCGCTTCGGCTTCGTCACGGGCATGGTCGCCTATACATATTCCAAGGCGTTGGGAGATGGCGGCGGCGCGGGAGACGCTTATAACGAAAATCCCGAGCCCGAATGTCCTTTCACTTGCCTCGTCAGCACAGCCGCCAGCCCGGTGATTGTTACGGGTGGAACCGGAGGAGTTGGGGGAACCCAATCGGGCGGCGTGGTGGAATCCTGGAAGAGATTTGACTACGGCCTGCTGAGCTTCGACGCGCGGAACATCGTGTCTGCCAGTTTCGTGGTGCAGTCGCCTTGGGGCAAGAACTTGATGGGCGTGGAAGGGTCCTTGGCAAAGGGATGGACGCTGAGTGTGATCATGCACTACCAGAGCGGATCGCCCTTCACTGCGACAGACACGATAGCCGTTGGTGGCGCTTCCAACGTGGGTATCACGATTAACCGGCGGGCGGATGGTGTCGCGGGCCAGCCGGTTGGGTTTAGCGGCACATGCTCCAACGCACACGCGATATGCTGGGTCAATCCGGCAGCATTTGCGCCTGAATCTGCGCTCGGCGCAGGGGATGCTCCCACCAACAACATCACCGGGCCGGCCTTCTACCAATGGGACCTATCGTTGGGCAAGTTATTCGCTTTGCCCCGGGAAGGCATGGGCCTGCAGTTTCGGGTGGATGCATATAACGCCTTCAACCAGACGAACTGGAGCGGACTCAATGGATTTAGTGTGAATAACGTTGGAAGCGCCAGTTTTGGCCAGATTACCCAGTCCTTCGCGGCTCGCATTCTTCAATTTGGCGCAAAATTCAATTTCTGAGGTCTTTGTACTTGGCATTGTAGTGCGACCTCGCAATTTAGTTCTCAAGGGAGGGGCTAATTTCGAGGAAATAAACTCAGCACTCCAGAGCACTGGTGCTGCAGTGGCTCCACGAACTGGTCGGCTCAGCGCGCGCCTGTCGATCCGATTGGGGCGCCGATCGGGGAGATGGGACGGCTCCACCCCGCCGTCCCTACCTCTTACCCGCGGCGAACAAGATCCAAAAAGTTCACTCGCTCACCATCCAATCGGGACATGCGGATAACAGAAGTCGGCGCCACGCTGTCCAGGACTCTTTTTCTTACGGCGCTGCGGTGCCGCTCCCAATCCACTCTGAGCCGCCAGCAGATTATTTGAAGGAGAAGAAACTCGATCGGGCGTTATATCTGCTGGATTCTTGACCAAACGGCGATCTGATGTCACGGGAGTCCCATCTGAAAAATCTGCATATTGGCGAACGAATGTCTCCGATGAATAATTGGCTCCGCTGCCTGACACTTGTTTTTTGTGCGGTACTCCTCCCCAGTCGAGGCGCCGCACAAGTTGCGCCGCTGATCGCGAATATCAACGCGCGTCAGACCACCAGCTTGGACGGCCCATGGCAAGTGATTATTGATCCTTATGATGTCGGAGCGTTGGACTATCGTGCTCAGCCCCTCCAAAACCACCACGCGTTTTACAAGGACTACAAGCCTCAGTCCGAATCGGAGCTGGTCGAGTACGATTTCGATACGTCCGGCCGGCTCCATGTACCCGGCGACTGGAACACACAGCGCGAGTCGCTGCTATTTTATGAAGGAAGCGTCTGGTACGAGCGGTCTTTCGATTACGAAAAATCGCCGAAGACCAGGTTGTTTCTGCATTTCGGAGCATGCAATTACCTCGCTGCTGTTTACTTGAATGGGGAGGAGCTTGGCGAACACGAAGGGGGATTTACTCCCTTTGACTTCGAAATCACGGATCGGCTAAAGGCGCATGGTAATTTCCTCGTTGTCAGGGTCAACAACACCCGCGGAAAGGATCAAGTCCCGACCACCAATACGGACTGGTGGAACTACGGGGGAATCACGCGTCCCGTGACGCTTGTGGAAGTGCCGGAGACATTTGTTCAGAACTATTTCGTGCAGCTCGAAAAGGGTTCTACGGGCCAAATCGCTGGTTGGGTTCAACTGAACGGGCCAAAACTTCAGCAGAGCGTCACAATCCGGATTCCGGAGACGGGACTCACCAAGACGTTCGCGACAAATTCTGTGGGGCGGGCCGAGTTCTCTTTCAGTGCCGGATTAACCCTCTGGACTCCCGAGAATCCGAAACTCTATACGGTCGAAATTGCCAGTGAGACCGAGCAAGTTACGGATCGCATAGGGTTTCGTTCCGTCGAGGTTCGTGGGACAGATATCCTGCTTAACGGCAAGTCAATGTTCTTGCGAGGAATAAGTATTCATGAGGAAGCTCCTACGCGCGCCGGGCGCGCCTGGAGCGAGGACGATGCGCGGACGCTCTTGAGTTGGGCGAAAGAACTGGGCTGCAATTTCGTCCGCCTTGCGCACTATCCGCATAATGAACCCATATTGCGCATGGCCGACCAAATGGGATTGTTGGTCTGGGCCGAGGTGCCCGTCTACTGGACCATCCAGTGGGAAAATCCCCAAACATTGCTCAACGCGGAAAATCAGTTGAATGAAATGATAGCGCGAGATCAAAATCGCGCTGCTCTTATCATCTACTCCGTTGGCAACGAGACCCCCATCAGCGATGCCCGGAATCGCTTCCTGCGACAACTCATTCAGGATGCGCACTCCGTCGACCGCACGCGCCTGGTCTCTGCCGCTCTGCAATCTACGAAAGAGGCGGAGGGGAATCGCACGCTCGTTCATATTAATGATCCGATCGCCAGCGATCTGGATGTGCTCGGAAACAACGAATACCTTGGCTGGTATACCGGTCGCCCCGAGGATATGGATTCGATGGATTGGATTTCACAGTACGGCAAGCCGCTGATCATGAGCGAATTCGGCGGCGATGCACTGTATGGCTACCATGGCGGTACCTCCACACGGTGGACCGAGGAGTATCAGGAAGATCTCTACGAGCACCAGATCTCGATGCTAAGGCGCATTCCCTTTCTTCGCGGAATGACACCCTGGATTCTCAAGGACTTTCGTAGTCCACGGCGAACGCTCCCTCGTTTTGAGGATTACTTCAACCGCAAGGGACTTGTCTCTGATCATGGCGAGAGGAAGGAAGCCTTCTTCACGCTGCAGAAGTTCTATCGGAAATTGCAGAGCGCTCAGCCGCCTAAGTAGCCAAAGTGCTCCCTCCACTGGCTGTTTCCTCCTGCAATCTAGGGCGGTCTCAATGGCTCGATGCTACCCTCGCGAACGATCCTTCGTGAAAGCCCTACGGGTGGCCTTCGTGATAGTTTTGCATCGACCGGTTGAGCTGGCAGCGTTTACCAGGCATCTCTAACAACGTCGCGCCTGTCAAACACTTTTTGAGCAGACTTCTTTCTTTTCGCTGAAAAGAGTTTTTCTCTTTCGTTTTCCTTCGTCTTCTTCCTTCTCAGCGTTGACGGCCACGGCTCGCCTGTAATCTTTCGGTCGGTTTCAGTCCGACCTAAACATCTCTTCGATCAAAACTTCGACCATGATTACTACTGCAAACTCCCTCTTGCGAAGGAGCGGGATGCCCATTCACTAGGGCGGCGTTTTAGTTCACGCCATGCCTGGTACCGAGCTGTCCCGCGTGCGAACCGAACTTGACCCACTCTGCATATTCCCAACTGTTCCGCCACATCCAGTACATCCGAACCGCGAGCCTTCGGGCCATGGCCACCTTGGCAATGTTCCGTTGCCGACGCAGCGCCAAGTGCGTGTACCGTCGTCTCCAGTCCGCATCGCAACGCGCTGCGGCTTGCGCCGCTTCTCCCAGCAAGAAACGCAACAAAGAACTGCCTTGCTTGGTGATGTGGCCTAGTCGTTGCTTGCCCGCACTGGAGTCCTCGCACGGGATCAGTCCGACATAACTGCCGATCTGCTTGCCGCACTGGAACCGCTCCGGAGTCCCGATGATCAGCACGAAGGCCAGCGCCGTGATGGGTCCCACGCCGGGATGCGTCATCAGCCGCAGC
>Ga0209006_10000113_pt1 | contig 86769 bp, 77 predicted proteins | sample JacPin_JW_Ref_O2_FD_188567 | JGI IMG/M metagenome (GOLD analysis project Ga0209006, IMG submission 188567) | Forest soil microbial communities from Algoma, Ontario, Canada - Jack Pine, Ontario site 1_JW_Ref_O2 (SPAdes) (version 2) | ecosystem: Environmental > Terrestrial > Soil > Boreal... | reverse complement strand
GGCCGCGAGGTAATATTCCCACATCCGGCAAAAGCGGTCGTCGTACAGCGCCTGCGCCTCGTCCCAGTGCGCCAGGAAGCGCTTGCGCCAGATCCGGAGGGTTTCCGCATAATGGAGGCGCAGGACCTCCACATCGGTGACGATCAGCCCGGCCCGTTCGATCGCCGGCAAGATCTCCGAGAGCGAGGGAATGTAGCCGCCCGGAAAGACGTATTTGTCGAGCCAGGGCGTGGTGAAGCCCGGCTCGGCCGAGCAGCCGATCGTATGCAGCAGCATCACGCCATCCTCGGCCAGCAGCCGGGCCGATGTCCGGAAGAAGGTGTTGTAATGAGCCAGGCCGACATGTTCGAACATGCCGACGGAAACGATGCGATCGAAGCGTCCCTGGACGCTGCGGTAGTCTATGAGGTCGAAGTGGACGCGGGCCGCGGCGTTCCCCTTCAGCCGTCGGCGGGCAAAGGCGAGCTGCTCTTGCGACAGGGTGACGCCCCTGACTTCGGCGGCGCCAGCGTCGGCGATGGCGAAGGCCAGACCGCCCCAGCCCGAGCCGATATCGAGCACCTTGTCCTTCGGCCCGATCCTGAGCTTGGCGATGATTCGTTGCTTCTTGGCGACCTGGGCGTCCTCCAGGCTCTGGCCGGGATATTCGAAATAGGCGCAGGAATATTGCCGGTCCGCGTCCAGGAACAACTGGTAGAGCCGACCGTCGAGATCATAATGATGCGCGACATTGCGCCTGGAGCGGCCCGGCCGGTTGCGCGGCCTGAAGCGGCGCAGGGCGGCTCGGGCGCGGTCAATGAAGCGCGCGGGCGGGGGATGGGTCTGGCTCTGGCCTTCGCTCAGCATGAGATGGATGAAGTCATAGATCGAGCCCCGCTCGACCACGAAGCGCTTGGCCATGTAGAGTTCGCCGAGCCGCATGTCGGGATCGGCCAGCAGCGCGATCGCCGCGGCGCGATCAGTCAGGCGGGCGACGACCGGCTCGCCCGAGCCGTCGCCAAACTTGAGTCTGGTTCCGGCAGGCGTCACCATCGTCAGATTGCCGCGGCTGACGATCCTGGAAAGCGCGCGGCGCAGGATGCGGTCCAGGATCGAAGCCATTTTGATATTCTCGTCAAGGGCTGCCCTGCGAGCGCGGCCCGACCGTCTTCGAGACGGCGATGTCGTATTTTTTCAACCGGTGCCAAAGGCTGCGTTCGTTGATTCCGAGCAATTCGGCCGCGCGCACCTGCACGCCATCGGCTTGCTTCAACGCCTCGATGATGAGACCGCGCTCGAAGGCCGCGGCGACGTCGTCGAGCTGAATCGGAAAATCCTCGGCTGCGTCATTGCAGGGTTTTTCGCTGATGTATGTCGGCAGATCGGCCGCCGATATCACAGATCCGCGCGCCGAAATCAGCGAGCGTTCGACGCAGTTCTGCAATTCGCGGATATTGCCGGGCCAGCGATAGGCGGTCAGTACGCGCACGGCGTCGGGGCTGAAGCGGATATCGCGCTTGCCGAGCGTCGGCGCAAGGTCGTCTGCGAAAAGATTGAGAAACAGCGGGATGTCCTCGGCCCGTTCGCGCAGAGACGGAAGCGCGATCGGGAACACGGCGAGGCGGTAGTAAAGATCCTCGCGGAACTTGTTCGCCGCGACCATCGCGGTGAGATCGTGGTTGGTCGCGGCGATGATGCGCACGTCGGCGGTGCGTGTGCCTGTCGCGCCCAAAGGTTCATATTGGCGCTCCTGCAGCACGCGGAGAATCTTGGCCTGCAGGTTCAAAGGCATGTCGCCCACTTCGTCGAGGAAGAGCGTTCCTCCCTCTGCCTGGGCGAAGCGGCCGATCCGGTTGCTGAGCGCGCCGGTGAAGCTGCCCTTCACATGGCCAAAGAATTCGCTTTCCAGCAGCGCCTCGGGGATGGCGGCGCAATTGACCGCGACAAACGGTTTGCGATGGCGTGGGCTGTTGAAGTGGATGGCGCGCGCCACCACCTCCTTGCCCGAACCGCTGTCGCCGGTGAGCAGTACCGTGGTGCGCTGTCCGCACACCTCGCTGACCGCGCGCAGAACCTTCTGGAAGGCCGGGGACTTGCCCACCAACGTGTCGAATTTGTAGCGTCCGGCGAGCTCCTGGCGCAACCGTTCGTTGTCGCGCAGCGCCTCGTGGAGGCGCAGGCCATTGGCGCGTTGGTCCTGCTCGATGACATCGCCGAGGCGCCGACTCTCCGCGTCGGTCTGATCGGCGCTGTTGCGCGCGGGTCCGCCCGCCGCCTCGCCGAGCGCGGACATCGGCTCACGCCGCCGGAGCTTTGCTTCCATCTTGCGCAATCCCGCGGGTCGACGCGCGCCGGGCGGCGGCGCCGATTTGGGATTAGCCGATGAGCGCGGCAATCGGAAGCCAGGCACTTGAACCGCGATTGTTCAAAAATGTGCATCAGACCAAAAGCCGCGTTCCTTTGCGCGACCCGGCGCGCGCTGAAAGTCGCCTTGTCGGGGGTCGGGAGCGTGTGTGGACGGTCTGTCGCGAGGGAACTTGATCAGCGCCGCCGCCGCCGGCTCCGCCAACGATAGAGAAAGGCGAGCATGTTCATCCCTCGCTTCCTCCCATGACGGCCACGCCCGCGACGATCAGGCCGATGCCGACCATACGCCAGGGCGTGAGTTCCTCACCAAAGACATAGTGGGAGGCGATGGCGACGACCAACATTATGACAGCGGTGAGGGGAAAGCCGAAGCTGAGCGGAATGCGATCGAGAATAACCATCCAGGCGGAGAAGCTTCCGAGATAGCCAAAAACGCCGATGATGACCCAGGGATTGCCCGCGGCCTGCAAAAGCCAGGCGAGGCCGAAGGGCAGATGCGCCAGCGCCTCGCCGCCGCTTTTAAGAGCGAGTTGCGAGATGCTTTCGAACGCGAGCAGAAGCGGCCACGCAAACAGCATGTCACGATATCTCAGGCGCGTCGGGGACGTCGCGTTGATCATGCCGCATCCCTGACGAGATCGGCGATCGCAGGATCGAAGCGGTCCAACCGCACGAATTTGGCGACGAATCGCAATATCGCGTTGATCGCCGCGTTGCGATGGCGAAAATATTGCCAGTTGGGTTGCAGCCGGCAGCCGAGCCGCAGCTTCGGCCCGTAGAAAGCCTGGCCGCTTTGATAGAGCGGTATGCCGCGCTCGATGCAGTAGCGCACGTTGTGCAGCCAACTGTTGAAATAGAGATTCAGCCTGGGAACGACGGCGTAGTTCATGCCGAGATATTTGTCGATCAGTCGATCAGCGGTCTCGATCACGAAGTTGAAGGCGACCAGCTCGCCGCCATGCCAGTAGAGGAAGATACTGGCTGCGGGCGCCAGAGAGCGCAGCAATTGCGGGAAATAGTCCACCGGCAGATATTCGAATTGCAGGTCGCTGTGAGCAACCGTCTGCCCGTAAAGAGCGGACACCTGCGCCTCGACATCGTCGATCTGGCGGCGCTGTTCGACGCGAATGTCCTTGAAGGTTCTGAGCTTGCGTCGCATGTCCCTGCGGGTCGCCTTGCTCAGACTGTCGAGGTAGGCTTCGAAATCGGAAAAGGGCAGGTCGAGCACGGCCGTCGGCAGACCGGGCAGCCGGGTGAAGCCGCTGGGCAGCAGGGCGCTTCGCCACAATCCGTCGTCGCGAGAGGGGGCGTCCTTGATGCCCAGCAGGCCATAGCGGTTGACGGCGCCAAACTCGCGCAGCGCGACGATGATGCGCGCGAGCAACGCCAACCGATCATCGGCCGGCGCCTCGGGAGCGAAGCCGAGGTGGCAGATTTCGGCGACCGGCGAGCCCAGCGCGATCAGGCGCAGCGACAACAGGCCTGGGGCAAGCCGATAGAGTTGGTTGGTTATCCCCTTCCAGGTCCCTTGAACGGTGGTGTCGAGGCGATATTCAGTCCCGAAGGCCGGCACGACCGCTATCGGGCGGCCATTCTCCCGGACGGCCAGGTAATGCCACGCGAAACCGGACGGCCCGGCCTCTTCGCAGGCCCGATAAAAAGCCCAGTTCTCCGGATCGGTCGGAAAGCAGCGGTTCCAGTCCGCGCTGTCGAAGGCGGCGATCGAGTTCTCGATGACGGTGGTCAAAGTCATGATCGTTCTCGATCGAGCGCCCGGCCCGGATCGCGCGGGGCAAGCCGTCGCGGTTCGTTGCGCTGCACGAAGCTGACGGAGTGGTCGATCACCAGATCGCGCTCCCGGTCGAGCGTGATCATGTGATAGCTGTTCTCCAACAGGATCTTTTCGACATTGCCGCCGAGATTGGCCGCGAGATAGCCGGCATTGCGGATGCTGGCGATATCGTCCTGCCGGGCATGGAGGACGAGCACAGGCGTTCGCAGGGCTGGCAAACGCGGCTTCAGGTCGCGAATGAGGCGGAGAAGCTGGGCAAGGCTGCGGCCCGGCATATAAGGCAGCCCCGCTTCCTCGCAGCGGCCACACTGCATGGCGGCCTGTATGCGGACCCGCAGGCGGTCGTCCTTGACGCCGTAGGGAAAGCTCTCACCGAACCGGAAGAAACGCCCGAGGCCCAGCAGGATGGCGGCATGGAGAAAGACGCTGCCGCGCGGCACGCTCCAGCCATCGTAGAACATGGTCGGCGAATAAAGCAGGCAGCCCGCTGCCTGGCCCACGCGATGGGACGTCACCAGGAGAGACAGCAGCGCGCCCATCGAGAGACCACCGACGAAGACGGTGTGGTGGTCGGTACGGACCCGGTCGAAGGCTTCCAGTGCGCTGGCGAGCCAGTCCTTCCAACCGGTGGCCAACAGCTCGGCTTCGCTGCCGCAATGGCCGGCCAGTTGGACCCCGTAGACGGAGTAGCCGGCTCGCGCGAACCCCTTGGCGACCAGCTTCAGCTCTGCGGGCGTGCCGGTCAGGCCATGGATCAGCACGACGGCGATTGGGCCGCCCGCATAGTGGAAAGCATGGGGCGGCTGCCAGGCCGCCGGCGCGGCGCCCGTGTCGGGCTTGTCGAAGGGGGGACTGTGAACGTTCATGTCGAAGTCCCCACTATGGCGACTCCCAGTGCGATGAGCGCAGTGCCCAGCCAACGCCGTCGCGATACCGGCTCCTTGAGAATGAAGCGGCTGGAGAGCGCGATGCCGCAATAGGAGAGGCTCGCCAGCGGGAAGGCGAAGCTGAGCGGCATGCGCGAGAGCACGAACAGCCAGGCGCCGATCTCGAGGGCGTAGGTCGCCACGCCCAGCCAGATCAGCGGCGTGACGGCGACCTTGCGCCAGAGCGTGCGGGTGGCGTCTCCGCCGGCTGCGCCGTCGAGGCCTGCCTTGAAGCAAAGCTGTCCGATGATGTCGCACAGGATCGTGCCAGCCAGGACAAAGAGCGCGGAACTATTCATAGCGCCGCCTCGAAGGCGGCGATCAGGCGCTCGTTGGTCCGGGCGTTGACGCTGAGATCGGGCGCCTCGTCGAAACGCGGTTGGTCGAGCCGGGATTCGATGAACTTGAAGGGGTTGCGATGATGGATTGGCGCGTATTCGCCGCAAATATCGGCGCCGACAATGGTGAACCTCGCCGCCAGGCGCTGGATGGCTTGGATCAGCCGTTGAAGCGGCAGGCCGCCCTGGTCCCAGTTGGTGACAGCCTCCGTCGGCGGCAACACGTCTTTGTCGATGGTGATCCAGATGCGCTGCGTCGGCGCGCGCTCCATCAGCGCGCCAAGAAAGCCCTCCCAGTCCTCATCGACGAGATTGCGCCAGCGGATGAATCCGTTCGCGGCGACGTGACCGGCGCCGCTGTTGACCGCCGTGTGAATTTCGGATGGCTCGTGCCGCCAGGCAAACAGCTCGAGCCGCCCGCTCGACAAGGCCGCCAGATTGGCGCTCTTGCGATCGGGACGCACCAGGTCATCGCCGCAGGGGCCGATGGTGACGACGCGTTCGACATGCGGCAGCGCCAGAACCTCGTTGACCCAGGATCCGCAATGTCGCCGCGGCATGGTCCGGCACCAATCGGGATGATTGTCGAAATGGACGACAGTCAGAGGGCCTTGCGCCGATGCGATGAAGCTCGCAGTGAGATGGTGAAAATCGCCCGAGCCGACCAGGATCAATGCGGGAGCTGACGGCGCGGGCGCCCCGCGCCAGAACGTGTCGAAGGCGGCATAGGACTGGCGCAGCGCCCACAGGCGCAGCGCCGGGCCAAGCGCACGCAGGTCATGCAGCACCGCCTGGCCAGACCGCAGGCGCTCGGCGACGGGCGATTGAGCGGGCAGGCTGCCATCGAGATCAAGGATTCTGATTTCCATCATGACGGAGTCGGGCGGCGGACGCCCGTCCCGGTCAGTTTCGGATGCCGGCGAACACCGCGTGCGAGGACAGGGGCGCAGGCGGCCCCGAATGCGCCAAGGTCCGGAAATCGTTCCGACACGAGCCGGGTAATCTCGGAGAAGTTCGAATAGGGCAAGTGGGAAATACCGTTGGCCCGACAATGGCCGAGAAGGCTGTTCTTGGCGAAGACGAAATCCGCCGCGCCTGCGGCGCAAAAGTCCGAACGACCATCGCCGATCAGGATCGTCGTTCGCGGGGCGCCTGGCTCTTGTGGGTCGCTGGCCCCGGCCGCCCAGCATTTGCACGTCCCCGCGCCGGAGCGGCAGGCCGGCGAGGCATGGGGGCTGAGCATGGCGTAACGATCTGGTGCGACGAACATCAGGCGGTTGGCGATGATCGGCAGGTCGTCGAGGCCGGCGCGCGTGAGGATCCGCGCGACGGCGTAGTCGAGACCGTCGCTGACGATGTTCAGCACGATGTTACGCTCACGGCAAAAGGCGACGAAGCCGGCGAAACCGGGATCGATGTCGATGGCGTCGAGAAGCCGATCGAAGGCGGGACGGCGGCATCGCAAGAGCGCGACCTGACGAGCCATGCAGTCGGCGGAGCCGATGAGGCCCGCCCGCCATTGCGTTTCGATATCGTACCAGCCAGGCGCTGCGAAAGCCTCGAGCAGAACGTCGGTGACATCGCTGGTCGCAATCGTTCCGTCGAAGTCGCAAACTATTCGATGCCCCATATCCACGATCCGCTGGCGGATGTTTCGCCGTTTAAGCATGGCAAGACGCGTGCCATGCGGCTTTGGCGCCAGCGAAGCCGCGCGATCGCCGAATTGCTCCGACGCGTGGCGGCGTTCCTCCAGTTTGCGAGCTCCAGGATTTGGTGCTCGCCTCGCGAAATGTCGGAGCGATGGAACTTTGGCGACCGATCGTCACGGTCTCTGGAAGCCTCAAAAACCTGGGAGCGCCGCGGCGGTTGGTAGGTTCGTCCATCTTGGCGCGTTCCTTGCGGCTGGCTCTTCGCGCTTGTCCGCGCGGCCGCTCAGTTGGTCACCCCATCGGGTGACCAAGCCAGGAACGTTCAAGATGCGAGTTTTGCAATTTTCAAGATGGGACGGGGCGCCGGTGGCGCTCGGCGCCGCTCATTTCCTCGCCGTGGTAGGGTTGTTTCTCGCCTTTCCGCATTTGCGCTGGTGGGCCTTCATCAGTTTGGCGCTGGTCTATTCGCTGTCGATATCCTGGAACATCAACAGCATTTCTCACAATTTCATACACAATCCATTCTTCAACAGCCCGGCGCAGAATGTCGCCTTCAGTTTCATGCTGTCGATCACGCTCGGATTTTCACAAACAATGTACGATTTCGTCCATATGCGTCACCACAGCGGCAATATGGATAGGCCCGACGCAGGCGGGCGGACGATCGATTATCTGTCGATCTACAAGCGCGCCCATGACGGAAGGCCCGAAAACGTCTGGGCCTATACGTTCTTGAGCTACTTCCGCGACGACCCGGCCGAGATCCTGCGCGCCATGGCGGCCAGGCGCCCGGACGACGCCCGCCAGGCCAGGTACGAGCTTGCCGTGATGGTCGGCTTCTATCTGGCGCTCGCGGTTCTCGACTGGCGTTTCATCGTCTGCATGGCGCCCTTCAACTATCTCGGCCAGTGCCTCTCCTCTCTCAACGGCTACTACGAACATTTCGGCGGCGACCCGGAAACGCCGCTGGCCTGGGGCGTGAGCACCTATGAGAGGATCTACAACTGGACCTGGATGAACAACGGCTATCACGCCGAGCATCATTACAGACCCAAGGTCCACTGGACCCAAATGCCGGAACTCCGTCGCGACATCGCCGCCGCGCAGGAGAAGGCTGGCACGCGGGTTATCCGTCCGCCCCATCCGCTCGGCTTCCTCGACGCCGGTCTCGTCAAACGCTGACGCCCGCGCGTTGGCCGAAGCGCGGCGCGGCTCACAGGAGCCTTTCTCAATCGAGAATTTCCGTGAATTACATCAGCCCTTCTCTCACCCGCACCGCCGTCAGCGCCGCCCTGTTCGAGGCGGCGCGGCATGTCATTCCGGGCGGCGTGAACAGCACTGCGCGCGCCCAATGGTCGGGCTGGTCGCCCTATCCCCTGTTCGCCGAAAAGGGCGAGGGGTCACGACTCGTCGATGTCGACGGCAATCAATATATCGACTACCTGCTCGGGCTCGGCCCGATGATCCTGGGACATCGCCCCCCGAGGGTGACCCGGGCCGTCGTCGACTTCATCGAACAGCGTGGCACAGTCTTCGCCCTGCCGACGGCCGATGAGACGGTCCTGGCCGAGAAGATCGTCGCCGCGGCGCCCGGCGTCGATCAGGTGCGCCTGTGCAACACCGGCACGGAAGCGGTGCTCTATGCGACGCGCCTTGCGCGGGCCTACGCCAGGCGGCGCAAGATCATCCGCTTCGAGGGCATGTATCACGGTTTTTCCGACGGCGTGTATTGGAGCAAGCACCCGCCGATCGACAGGGCCGGGCCAGATCGCCGCCCGATGCCGGTCGCGCAGGGACCCGGCATGCCGCTTGGCGTGGAAGAGAACCTGATCATTCTGCCCTGGAACGACGCTCAGGCGCTCGCCGACGTCCTGGCCAGGCACGGCGATGAAATCGCCGGCATCATCACCGAACCGGTGATGTGCAACACCGGCTGCATTCTGCCGAAGCCCGGCTATCTCGAAGCGATGCGCGATCTCGCCACCATGCATGGCGTCGTGCTGATCTTCGACGAAGTTATCACTGGTTTCCGGCTCGGCCTCGGCGGCGCCCAGGCGCGTCTCGCCATTCGGCCGGATCTGTCGGTGTTCGCCAAAGGTCTTGGCGGCGGCTTCCCGGTGGCGGCGCTTGGCGGCAGACGGGAGATTATGAGCCTGGTTGCTGAAGGCGCAGTGTCAATGGCAGGCACCTACACCGCCAACGGCATTGCGGTGGCCGCCGCCAATGCGGCGTTGGACGAACTCGGCCATGACGGCGTCTATGAGCGGCTCGATGCGATTTCCGACGACTTGCGGACCGGGCTCGATCGCGTCCTGAAGGAGGCCGGGCTCCCCGCCTACACGGTCGGCATAGGCCCCTTGATGCAAGTGTGGTTTGCCGAAAAACCGATCCACAATTATCGCGACGCCGAGCGCTACGCGGACCGGGAACTCTTCCGGCTCTGGTGGGAGGGCATGCTCGAACGCGGCGTGCTCTTCCATCCCAGCGCGTACGAAAATCTGTTCCTATCGACCGCCCATAGCCGGGAGGATGTCGCAGTCACGCTCGCCGCCGCCAAGGAAGTCGCCGCCGCCCTCGCGCGCGCGGCCTGACCCGATCGCGCCGCGCCTCCTTGTAGCGGCGACGCCACGTAAACTTCGGTCGGATACGCAGAGCCCCTCGACTCGATCGTCGCTTCGCCGCATATGAGAAGGGGTTGAGTAGTTTCATTTTTCCTATCGGCTGCTTCGGGCGAACTGAAATGGCGCCCGTCCTATGCTTGGACTAACGTCCTCCCGCCCGGCGTCGAATTCAGATCGGGCGTCGTCGATTTCGCGTTGCGTACGGTTCTTCCTCAAGAGAGACCCATGGCTGACAAAGTCTTCGCAGGTACGGTCGTTCTGCCGGATCGGATTATCGAGAACGGCTATGTCTTGGTCGGCGATGGCGTGGTGCGATCGGTGGGGTCTGGCGCATCGCCGCAAGGCGAGAAGCATGGAGGCGCGGAGTTTCTCGTGCTCCCGGGCGCGATCGACGCCCAGGTTCATAGCCGCAGCCAATTGGGACAGGAGGACTTCGTCTGGTCGACGCGCAGCGCGGCTGCCGGCGGGGTTACGACAATCGTCGACATGCCCTATGACGACACTTGCCTGATCGCGACCGCCGAGCGCTTCCGGACCAAGGCCAAAGAGGCCGGTGCGCAGGCGCGCGTCGATTATGCTCTCTACGCCACGATTGATCCCCAGGAGGGCGCGGCGCGGATTGATGAACTGGTTGAAGCCGGCGCTGCCGCCTTCAAGTTTTCGACCTTCGGCACCCATCCGACGCGTTTTCCGCGCATTCCCCCTCACATCCTTTACGCCTCATTTCGCGCCATCGGCAAAAGAGGATTGGTCGCGGGCATCCACAACGAAAATGACGAGATGGTGCGCGCCTTTACGGCCGACGTAGAAAAGCGGGGCATCACGGATTACACGGCGCACGGCTTGTCGCGTCCGCCGATCGCCGAGGCGATTGCGACCAGCGAAGCTTACGAACTGGGCGCGGGCGCCGGTTGTCCCGTCCACATCGTTCACAGTTCGATTGGGCGCGGATATGAACTCGCCGCGGCCTATCGCGCGCAGGGACATGGCGCGACGATCGAAGCGTGCATTCACTATTTGACGCTCGACGAAGACAATGACGTGCGCCGCCTCGGCGGCAAGGCCAAGATCAATCCGCCACTGCGACCGCGCCATGAAGTCGAGGCGCTTTGGCGTCATCTCGCCGCCGGCAATGTCACAATCGTTTCGACTGACCATGTCAGTTGGTCGGAGGATCGCAAATCCGATCCGAACATGCTCAAGAACGCGTCGGGCGTTCCGGGGCTTGAGGCGCTCTATGGATTGATGCTGAAGGGTTTGAGTGAGCGCAACTTGCCGTTGACCCATGCCGCGCGCCTGCTGGCGCACAACCCAGCCGCTCTCTTCCGGATCACCCACGTCAAGGGCGCGTTGGAAGTCGGGCGCGACGCCGACGTCGTGCTCATGCGCCGCGATCCCTATCTCTACCGCGCAGGCGCCAGTGGCAATAATTTCGTCTCCTGGAGTCCCTATGACGGGATCGAATTGCCGTTCCGTCCGGTCGCGACATTCGTGCGTGGCGTTTGCGTCGCCGCCGATGGACGCGTCATAGCCGAGCCGGGGCAGGGGCGTTTTGTCAGCCCGCTTCGAGCGCACTAGGTCGGGGGGCGAACGGTGAAGACCAATCTTCCGCTCGACGCCGATCGTCTTTGGGCCGATGTGATGGCGCTTGCGCAGATCACCGACCCTGAACGCCCGTATACGCGACGCTCGTTCAGCGCCCTGTTTCTCGAAGGGCGCGCCTTTCTCGCGCGGCGATTTGCCGAGGCCGGATTGACCACGCGCATTGACGCCGCGGGCAATTTGATTGGCCGGATCGACGGCGCCGATCCCGCGATCGGCGTTATCGCGATCGGCTCGCATAGCGATACGGTGCCGTCAGGCGGGCGTTTCGATGGAATCGCCGGCGTCGCCGCCGGGCTGGAGGTTGTGCGGGCGCTACGCGACTCTGGGGCCCAACTCGACCATACGATCGAGGTCATCGATTTCCTCGCCGAAGAACCGAGCGAATACGGGCTTTCGTGCGTCGGCAGCCGTGGCATGACCGGTTCGCTCAACGACAGGATGCTTGATCTCACCGACCCGACGGGCGAAAAATTGCGCGATGCCTTGCGTCGCGTTGGCGGCGAACCCGATCGTCTCAGTCAAGCCAAACGCGACGACATCCGGGCTTTCCTGGAGTTGCATATCGAGCAGGGCGTCGTGCTCGAATCCCAATCGCTCGACGTGGGTATTGTTACATCGATCGTCGGCATACGCCGGCTCGAAATCGTGTTCCAGGGCGAGGCCGATCATGCCGGCACGATGCCCATGGCGTTGCGCCGCGACGCCCTGGTCGCCGCGGCGCACACCGTATCCTCGGTGCGTGAGGCGGCTGATGGCCTCGCTGCTGAAGGTCCGGATTATTTCGTCGCCACCGTCGGCATTCTGACGGTAGAACCTTCGGCGTCAAACATCGTGCCGGGGCGATGCCGGCTGGTCATCGATGCGCGAACGACAAATCCGGCGTTGACCAAACGGTTCGTCGAAATCATTGGTCGCGAGAGTTCGGCGCATGCGACGTCGGCGAAAGTAACCCGGGCGTCGTTTGCGGATTTGTCGGACGGCGCGCCGGTCGCCTGCGACCCGGCGTTGCGGGCCGCGTTGCGAACGGGCGCCCATGATCTGGGTCTTGGCGAGACCGATCTTCCAAGCGGAGCTGGACATGACGCTGCCTTCATGAGCCGCATATGTCCATCCGCCATGGTGTTCGTGCCATGTCGCGCAGGCAAGAGTCACGCGCCTGAGGAATGGGCGGATCGCGAAGCGATCGCCGCCGGAGCCGCCGTGATTTATCAGGCGGTCAAAGCTCTGGATCAGTCCCTGCCGCGGAAGGCGCGGTCGGGAGCCGCGTAACGGCGCCTATGCTCGGCTTGCTGGACAAAAGGCCTCAGCCGGAAACGCGTGGTTCCGACAATCCCCTGCGCAGTGAATTGATCAGACCGCGTTCAGGCTCGTTCAGCGCTCTCTCGCCGGAATAGATTACGAACAGACGCCGGGAGATCACCGGATCGATGATGGCGTGCGCGACAAGGTCGCCGCTGGCGATTTCGCGCTCTACCGCCGATGGCGGAAGGACAGTGCAGACCGACAAATGCGCGAGAATCGCCACCGCCATCGGCAACGAATCGATCTCGACGTCCGGTTGAATCTTGAGATCGCGCTCTTCGGCCGCGGTATCAAGCAATTGGCGCAAGCCGAAGCGATTGGTCGGCAGCGCAAGCTTCAGCCGCGCAAGGTCGGCAAGGGTCACCGGACCGGGCGGCAGCAGCTTGTGACTTCTATGGACAATGGCGGCGAGCCCCTCGGACGATCCAAGCGGCAGGCGCGGCATGTGCGGCAGGGCGGTCTCGACGATCGCGACGCCGACGAGCCCACGCATGACCCAATCCTGAAGGACGCCGTTCGGCGCTTCCTGAATGACGAACTTCAGCGCGGGATGGCGAGCCTGCATATCGAGGATGGCCTCGGTAATTCGATTGACCAAAAAGCCATGTTGGTTGACCGATGGGAGAATACCGACGGCAATTCGTCGGCTCTGCGACGGACTTGCGCTCGCGTCGCCGGCGGACAGGGCTCGAGATCCCGATTCAATGAGCTTGGCGATATTGGCGAAGCGGTCGCCATTGCCGGTCGGAATGACCCCGTCGCCGCGTCGTTCGAACAGGGCGCCGCCAAGCGCCGCTTCCAGCTTGTGCAATTGCTCGCTGAGAGCAGGTTGACTGATGTTTGCGCCATGCGCAGCCGCGGAAACGCGCCGCAGGCGATGCACCATATTGAAATAGTGAATCTGCCTGAGGCTCACAATCGGGCGTTCGGATCGCGGGTCCTCCGCATCCGCAAGCGCTCGCTTCAAATGGCGCAAGAACAGCGCGGTCACGGCATTGGGTTCGATGGCGCGGGCGACGATCCTGGTCGTCAGCGGCTTGTCCGGCGCAACGGACACGACATTCAGCAGGCCAAGCCGAGGCGAGATCAGGCTCTGCGGCACAAACAGGGCGGCGTCGCGATAATCGTCGATCAGCCGTGGCAGATCGCCTGGATGGTCATTGAGAAAGCGCACGCCGGTGATCTTGTGCTGGCTGAAGTAGCGATCGGCCTGCTCGATCAGCCGCGGCGACAGCAACGGCACCACGAGCCGACCCGCAACCAGATCAGCCGCGTCCGGTCGCTTTTGCGTGCCGGCCGGCAGCCGGCAAGCGAATACCCACCGATCGGACAGCAACGTCGTGCCGCGCCTGGGCTCCCGCTCGCCCGCATCATGAAGGGTGACGATCACGCGGCTCTGGTCGTTTTCCTTCCAGTCTTCCGCCAGACCCTTTACATGCGGCAGGTCCTTCTCATCCGTCCATATCGGGTCCACGAAGATATCCGCGCGCTCGCCGCCCATTTTATCGACGGCGCAACGAAGCGCCCTGCTCATTCCACCAATGGTGAAGCTCATACCGATGTCGACCGTCAGCAATTTGAGCTTCGTCTTGGCCGGCGTGAGCAGCCAGCGGCGCGCGAAGAGTTCGGCCATCAGCAGCGGATCTGCGGCGCGCATCAGCGCCCGCGCCGCTTTTGTCGGATAGAGACTGTTGTTGAAGCGTCGAAATAGCGCGACGCCGAGATCCTGTTCGAGCGCCTTCATCGTTGTACTGAGGGTCGACGCCGCGATGCCGAGGTCCCTGGCGGCGAGCGCGAAGCTCTCGGATCGGCAGGCCGCCACGAAATAAGCCAGGATGCGCAATTCGACCATGTGCTCTCGCGGGTTTGACGCAACATAGCGGCTCATCTGGCTCGCGTCACATCATCTTCGCTTATGCCTATGCCCTGGTTCGCCCAATAGACAGGTGGACCCGGGGGCGTTGGCCGATATGATCAACAGGGATAATCCAGTCGAGAATGGCGCGCGCGGCGTGGATTCCTGCACAGAGGCGCTTATGAGGTCATGCGTACGCGCATGCGAAGGACGCGATGAACCGCGAGGCGACCAGTTCCCGACAGTCGATGCGCGCGTTCCTGTCAGCGCTCAGGGAGGCCGGCGAACTCGTCACGATTTCGCAACCGGTAAACCTCGATTATGAAATCGCCGCCTGCCTTGTCGCCAGGGATAGCGGACCGGCGCTGCATTTCGCGCATGTGAACGGCCCCGCAGATTCTCGTCTCATGCCGATCGTCGGCAATCTTCTTAACGCGTTGCCGCGCTTCGCATTGGGATTGGGCGGGAAGAGCGACGCGCTGCAGGCGAGGCTCGTCGCGGCGATCGAGAAGCCGCTGCCCCATCGCGTGGTGTCGTCGGCGCCTTGCCAGGAAGAGATCGTCTTGGAGCCGTCGTTGACGGATGCTCTGCCGATCCCGCGCTTCTTCGAAAAGGAAAGCGGCCCCTACATTACCGCGGGCGCCATTGTCGCCAGGGATCGGCTCACCGGCCATACCAATCTGTCGATCGCACGTCTGATGCCGTTAGGCGGCAACCGGGCCTTCGTCGGCATTGCGCCCAATCATCATCTGGCGGTCTTGGCCAGGGCCGCGCAGGCGCGCGGCGAGACGCTCGATATTGCGGTCTGCATCGGCAATCATCCAGCCGTGATGCTGGCCGCGTGCCTCTATCTCGGATTGGGCGACGATGAACTTCCGATTGCAGGCGCTCTGCTGGGCGAGCCGCTGGAGGTGGTCCGTTGCATGCATTCGGATCTGCTTGTGCCCGCCCATTGCGAATGCGTGTTGGAGGGCGCCCTCGATGGCGGAGAGCCGTTCATCGAAGGCCCGGTCAGCGAATTCCATGGCATGTATGAAGATTATGGCGCCGGCATTGTCGCTGCTTTCTCGCGATTGACGCGGCGACGCGACGCCGTCTTTCAGGTCGTTCTGCCGGGTTATCACTCCGAACATTGCTTGCTCGGCGGCGTCGCCATCGCAGCCGGCCTGTTTCGCGTCGTGCGCAACGCCGTGCCGTCGGTTCGGCAAGTGGCGGTCGGGCTCGGCGGCGCCGGACGCTTGCACGCGGTTGTCGCACTGCATGCTCCGCGTCCGGGCGAGGCGCGCAAAACGATGTTCGCCGTTTGGGCGGCGGTCAATCTGATCAAACAGGTCATCATCGTCGACGACGATATTGATCCCTGGAATAGCGAACAGGTCGAATGGGCGAGCGCAACCCGCGTGAAGGCCGATCGAGATCTAGTCATCGTGCCCGAAGTGCGAGCGGATCGGTCCGAGCCCCTTGAGCGAGGCGGCACGGTCACCAAGCTTGGAATCGATGCGACGCGCAAGCAAGGCGACCGGACGGATTGGGACCTGGCGCGGCCGCCGGAGGCGGCGCTTGCGCGCGCCGGACAAATATTAAGCGAAATTCAGGTTGGTCGATGATCGCGACAAGAGCGATCCCATTCTTTGCAAAGGAGAGGGCGATGTCGAAAGGAAGCTTCCATGCGTCGACGCTGAGCGCGAGGCTCGTTATTGGCCTCGCCAGCGTCGTCCTGCTCGGCGCTGCGACTATGATGTCGGCGCGCGCCGACATCAAGATCGGCTTCCAGGCGCCGCTGACGGGTCCGTCAGCCACCGACGGCAAATCCGCTCAGATCGCCGCACAGATGGCGGTCGAGGACATCAATTCGGCCGGCGGCGTATTGGGGCAGAAGCTTGAGCTCGTCACTTATGATGACCAGGCCAAGTCGGACCAGGCGATCTTCACCGCCAACAAGCTGATTGGCGAAGACGGCGTGAAGCTCGTCGTCAACGGGAGCTATTCGGCGTCGGGTCGCGCGGCCGCGCCTATATTCCAGAAGGCCGGCGTCGTCATGATCTCGGCTTATGGGGTGCACCCCGATATCACGCGCGCCGGCGATTTCATATTCCGCCTCGTTCATCTCGGACCGCCGCAGGGCGCGGCCACCGCATTGTATGTCGGCAAGACGCTTGGCCTGAAGAAAGTGTCGACCATCACCATGGACAACGACTACGGACAGGCGACCATGGATGGCTTTCTTGAAGCAGCCAGCAAATATGGCGTCGAAGTTGTCAGCAAATACAGCTACTCGCTCAAGGACCGTCAATTCGGTTCGATTGTCGCGAGCGTGAAGCGCGACAATCCCGACGCAATCTATGCGACGGGATATTTTTTCACCGGCGGCCCCCTGGTTGCGCAGCTTCGCGCCGCCGGCATCACCGTGCCGATCATCGGCTCGCAGGCCTTCGATTCCGAGAAGTTCGTCGAGATCGCCGGACCTGCCGCCGAAGGCACATATATCGTCGACAGTTTTGATCGCGACCGGAAAGACGAGGCGCTCCAGAAGTTCTTTGCCGAGTTCAAGAAGCGCGCCGGCTATGCGCCGGAGGGCGTCGCAGCCATTACCTACTCGGCAGTGATGCTGATGGCGGACGGCATCAAGCGCGCCAATAGCGACGACCCGGCAAAGGTGCGCGATGCGCTCGCCGCGACCAAGGATTTCCCGACACTGGAAGGAAGCATGAACGGCTTCAATAGCTTGCACGAACTCTTGATGCCGATCAGCGTGAATGTGATCAAGGATGGACAATTCAAGCCGGCCGGCGAGATCACCGATCTCAGCGCCTTCGCGCCCCCGGAAAAGTGAGCCCCGATCCGCTGGGAAGGAACACGCCTCCCGATCCTCACGGCAAAGGATGATTTGGTGTACTACATCGATCTGGCCGTAACGGGCGTCAGCATCGGGTGCATGTACGCCATGATGGCGGTCGGCCTCACCCTCGTCTATGGCCTGCTTCGCATCCTGCACGTCGCGCATGCCGCGGTGTTCGCGCTCGGCGCCTACGTCGTCGTACTCGTCGCCAACGCGACCGGCAGTCTCGCGGTCGGTTTTCTCGCCGCAATCGTCGTCACGCCGTTGTTTGGCATGGCGATCTATCGCCTGCTCTACGAACCTCTGCTGAAATATCGCCCTGACGTGCCGATGATCGCCTCGGTCGGGCTGCTGGTGCTGATGCAGGACGCTTTCCGGATCCTATTCGGTGAGCAGGGCGTCACCTTCAGAAGCGCCTTCGCGTTCACGACGTATAATTTCGCGGGAATCACCGTGAGCGCGGTGCAGATTGCGATCGTCGTCACCGCCGCGGTCGTATTCGCCGGACTGCATCTGTTCACCACGCACACGCGCATCGGAATAGGCTGGCGCGCCACCGTCTCCAGACCGCTGATCGCCGCAAGCTTCGGCATCGACCCAATCCAGGTGCGCTACCTCAACTTCGCCATCGGATCGGCGCTCACCGCGGTCGCCGGCGGCTTGGTCGCTCTCCTCAACAACCTGGTCGATCCGGGGATCGGCTTTGTCGTCAGCTACAAGGCGCTGGCCATCATTGTCCTTGGCGGCCTTGGCAGCGTGCGCGGCACGCTTGTGGCGAGTCTGGTGCTGGGTCTCGTCGAGGCCTACGGCACGATCTTCATCGGCGCCTGGCTCGATCGCGACGCGATCGCCTTTCTTGCGCTCATTATCCTGCTCATGGCCCGCCCGCAGGGTTTCACCGGAGCGCGGACGGCATGAGCGCTTACGAAATCAGCATCGTTTCGGTCGTGGGCATCAACGTCATTCTTGCCGTCAGCCTGAATATGATCAGCGGCTTTTGCGGGCAGATCAGCCTCGGCCATGGCGCATTCTTTGGCGCAGGAGCCTATGCGGCCGCCTTGGCGATGGTCGGGGTTGGCAGCGTCGCCCTTGCAATCTGCGTGGCCATCGTCGCCGCGAGCCTGCTCGGCATCGTCGTCGGCTTTGCCTCGTTGCGCGTGCGGACCGACTTTCTCGCAGTCACCACGATCGGCGTGAACTTCCTGTTCATCGGCTTCGTGCGCAAGCAGGCTTGGCTGGGCGGCGAAATGGGAATCAGCAATGTTCCCGCCACCGGTCTTGGCGGCGCGGGCAACATGATCATGATCCTGCTGTTCGCCTGCGCGACGATCGGGTTGAGCTTCTACATCAGCCGATCCTGGATGGGCTTCGCCTTCCGCGCGGTCGGCGAGGATGAGGGCGCGGCCGCTACCCTCGGGATCAATTCGGGCGCCTACAAGCTGGCCGCGTTTGGAATTGGGACGGCGCTCGCCGGCCTGGCCGGCGCCTTATACACTTTCTTCACCCAGTTCATCACCGCCGACGCTTTCGACTTCATCTTCTCGGTGATGTTGATGGCGATGGTGGTGATTGGCGGCATCGGCTCGACGTGGGGCGTCGTCGTCGCCGCCGTTGGGCTGACGCTGTTGCCCGAGGCGATTCGCTTCGTCAACGATTATCGCCTCCTGGTCTTCGGCGGCCTGCTGGTGCTGGTCATTCGTATCGCGCCTGGCGGTCTTGCGGCGATGACGCGCGGCGCCTTGCTGCATGTGAGGCGAACATGAGCGCGGCGCTTCAACTGGACGACGTGGCGGTCCGGTTTGGCGGCGTGCAGGCGGTCGCGGGCGTGTCGATCACAGTGGAGACCGGCGACTTCGTCGGGTTGATCGGACCGAATGGGGCTGGCAAAACAACGCTGATCCGCATCATTGCCGGGCAGCTTCGACCCGATCGAGGGCGGATTCAGCTCTCAGGCGTTGACGTCATGGGCGATGGGACGGCGGCGCGCGTGCGGCGCGGACTTGCGTTGACGCATCAGATCGTGCGGCCGTTTCGCGAGATGAGCGTGCTCGACAACGTCGTCCTGGGAGCAGGCTATCGGCGCACGTCGTCTCCGTTCCGCGCGATGTTTCATATTGATCGGCGCCGCGAGAACGAGCGTGCCGGACATATTCTTGCCCAGGTCGGATTGGCCGGCGTCGAGCGCAAGCTCGCCGGATCGCTTCCACTCGGCCAGATGAAACGACTTGAGCTTGCCCGCGCGCTTGCGGTCGATCCGAAGGTCATGCTGCTCGACGAACCGCTGGCAGGCCTGAACCATACCGAGGCGTCGAAACATGTCGAAGCCATTTCCGATGTCCATAAGCGCGGCGTCACAATAATACTCGTCGAGCACAATCTGGAGGAGGTCATGCGCATTTGCCGCCGCCTCGTCGTGCTGAACAACGGACAGGTGATCGGGGACGGTGAACCAAAGGAAGTGATCGCCGATCCGGTAGTGCACGAAGCGTATGTCGGAAGCGGGATGGCGACGCATGCTCAAGCTTGAGGGCCTCAAATGCGGCTATGGCTCCGTCGAGGCTGTCCACAATGTCAGTTTCGACGTCCCCGCCAGGTCAGTCCTCGCCCTGTTGGGCCCAAACGGCGCGGGCAAGACCTCGACCATCATGGCGATCATGGGCCATGTCGATATCCATGGCGGCCGCATCATCCTCGAAGGCGAAGACATTACGCGTCGCCGCGCCATCGACCGGGTCGGTCTCGGCGTCGCGCTGGCGCCGGAAGGACGTCAGCTTTTCTCCGATCTCACCGTGGATGAGAACTTGACCGTCGGCGGTTACGCGCGCCCGGCGAATAGGGATCTCGCCAAGCGCGATCGCGTGTTCGCTACCTTTCCGCGGTTGCACGAGCGGCGTGGTCAATTGGCGGGATCGCTATCGGGCGGCGAACAGCAGATGTTGGCGATCGGGCGGGCGCTGATGGCCGAGCCGCGACTGTTGCTGGTGGACGAGTTGTCGCTTGGCTTGATGCCGAAGATGGTCGATCTGTGCCTCGATGCCCTGATGCAACTCAAGCGCGAGGGCCTGACCATCGTTCTGGTCGAACAAAACACCACGCGCGCCCTCGAGGTCGCCGATCAGGTCTGCGTGTTGTCGTCGGGCGTGCAGGTGTATCAGGGCACAGCTTCAGAGGCCAAAGCGGCCGGCTCCATGTTCGCAACTTTCCTCGGCATGAACGAGCCGGTCTAGCCCGGATCGCATGAAGGCTGCTCGCTGCGGAATCAGAAGGGGAAGAACAATGACGCGGATGCTTTCGGCGGACGATTTGGAAGCGGGCCTCGTCGGTGGGCTGTTTCTGTCGGCGGGCGGTAGCGGCAAGCGCGCCGTCGAAAAGAATCGGGGGCTTGCGCGGATGGCTCTCGAATATGGCGGCGTTCGCCTGGTCGGGCTCGACCAACTGGACCCCGGCGCGATTATCATTACCGCCACCGCCGTCGGCGCCCCCGGCTTCGCCAATTGGGCCATCAGGCCCCGCGATGCGATCAATTCGGCGCGGCGGCTGGTCGAGCAACTGGACAAGCCGCCGGTGGGGGTCATTTGCGGCCATGTGCCGGGGTTCAATGCCTGGCTGGTCGCGGCGGCGCTTGGGCTCGACTACGTCGATGCGGCCGCGAACGGACGCGGTCATCCAACCGTGAAGATGGGCGGCATGGGGTTGGCTTCACGGCTTGATCTATCAATTACCCAGGTCGCCTGCAGCGGCAGCGCGGCGGAGCAGTCGCAATTCGCCATCGTCGCCGAAGGCGACATCGTTCGTACGTCCAATGTGATGCGCCAGGCGGCGGTGATCAACAGCGGGTTGATCTACGCCGCACGGGGCCCGTTGACCGCAGGCTTCATCAAGGAGAATGGCGCGGCCGGGGCGATCACGTTTCAACTCGATCTCGGTCGCGCGATGCTGGCTGCTGCGGGCGCGGATCGCATAGGCGCTACGGTTGAATTCCTCGGCGGCGAATTGCTTGTGGAAGGCGAGGTGACGCAGAACAATGTGACGTACGGCGGAGGCTTCGATCTTGGCCAGATGATTGTGCGCGGCGGAAATGGCGATGTGGTCCTCGGCGTCTACAACGAGTTCATGACCGCGGATTTCGGCGGAAAGCGCGTCGCTACGTTTCCCGACATGATCGGAACGCTCGATCCGCAGACCGGAGAACCGGTTTCCATTTCGGAATCGCAGCCCGGCAGCCGCGTCGCCGTGATCATCGCCCATCGCTCAAAATTTCCGGTTGGCAAAGGCGCGCTCGACCCCGCCGTATTCCCCGAGGTCGAAAAGGCCATGAATGTCGATATGCAATCCTATCTCTGACGAAAGGCGTTACTCCTCATGCTGCGACTCTACGACAGTCGCCTGTCCGGCAATGCCTGGAAGGTGCGCATCCTGCTGACCCAACTCGGCATTCCCTTTGAGCGCGTGACGCTCAATCTGGCGAAAGGGGAGGCCGCCGAACCGACGTTTCGCGCCAAAAGCCGCTTCGCTCGCGTTCCCGTGCTTGAGCTCGAGGATGGCCGCACGATTGTGGAATCGGCGGCGATCATGCTGTATCTCGCGCAGGGTTCGCCTTATCTGCCGGATGACCCCTATCTGCGCGCCGAGGTGATAAGCTGGTTGTTCTTTGAGCAGGCCGATCTGTTGCGCGCGCTGGCATTGCCGCGCTTCTATCATATGCGCGGGATTGCTGATCAAATGTCGAACCGGATCGCGGATTTTCAGGAAGGCGCCTATTCGGCGCTGGGCAAGCTAAGCGACTGGCTCGCCACGCATGATTGGCTTGTCGATAATTGCTACACGATCGCCGACATTGGCATGTTTGGCTACGTGTCGCTGGCGCCGGAGGGCGGCTACGACATGCAGCGATTTCCGGCGATCCCGGCATGGCTCGCCCGCGTCAAAGCTCAACCTGGCTGGGTCCCTTTGGTGGAGGAGGCTTGAGCATGAACATTCCCGTCAGGCGTGGCAAAGAGGTCAAGGCTGAACGCGGCGCCACGTTGCGGTGCAAGGGGTGGCGCCAGGAAGCGATTCTGCGCCTCCTGGAAAACAATATCGAGAATGCCGAGGATCCCGACAATCTCGTCATCTACATGTCGATTGCGCGCGCGGCGCGCGATTGGAAGAGTTTCGATCGAATTGTCGCCGCGCTCACGACGATGCGCGAGGACCAGACTCTCATCATGCAGTCGGGAAAGCCGATCGGCCTGTTCCCGGGGCAGACGACGACGCCGCTGGTGATCATGGCCAACGGCGCCATCGTCGGCGAATGGAGCCAGGAAGAGAGCCGCCGCAAACTCGACGATATGGGCCTCACCATTATGCCCGGCATGACGGCCGCCGCCTGGCAATATATCGGCAGCCAGGGAATTTTGCAGGGCACCTATGAGACCTTTATGGCGATCGGCCGCCAGCATTTCGGCGGCACGCTTGCCGGCCGTCTATTGCTGACCTCGGGATGCGGGGGCATGAGCGGCGCACAGCCGCTTGCCGGCAAGCTTGCCGGCGCATCGACGCTGGTGATCGAAGTCGACCAGGCGCGCATCGATCGCCGCATCGCCAGCGGCTATTGCGACTTCACCACCGACAATCTCGATGACGCGGTCATGCGGTGGCGAAGCGCGAGCGAGGAACGTCGCCCGTTGGCGCTGGCGTTATGCGCGAACGCCGCCGTCGTGCTGCCGGAATTGGCCAGGCGCGGCATCCTGCCTGATATCGTCACCGATCAGACATTTCCGGATTCGCTGAAGGGCTATGTGCCAGCCGAGCTGTCGCTCGAAGAAGCGCGCGCGATGCGCAAGAGCGATCCGGAAAAACTGATCGCGCTGGCGCGGCGTTCGATCGGCGTGCACCTGCGCGCCATGCTGGGATTTCTCGATCGCGGCGCGATCGTGTTCGAATATGGCAATGGCCTGCGCGCAGAGGCGAAGGCGGCGGGAGTCGAAGACGCTTTCAGGATGGGATCGTTTGTCGACCTCTATATTCGTCCCTTGTTCTGCCAGGGGATAGGGCCATTTCGGTGGATCGCCGTCTCCGGAGAGCCGCAGGACATCTATACAATCGATGACATGATCCTGGAGACGTTTTCGTCCAACCATCCGATCTCATCCTGGATCAGGAAGGCGCGCGAGCATGTTCAGTTCACAGGGCTGCCCGCCCGCATCGGCTGGCTCGGCTATGGCGAGCGTAGCCGCCTGGCGCTGATGGTCAACGAAGCCGTCGCCAGCGGCAAGATCTCCGGGCCAATCGCCTTCACCCGTGATCATCTCGACTCCGGCTCGGTGGCGATGCCCCATCGGGAGACGGAGAACATGAAAGACGGATCCGACGCCATCGCCGATTGGCCCCTGCTGAACGCGCTCCTGAACTGCTCTTCCGGCGCGGATCTCGTCGCCATCCATGGGCTCGGCAGCCGCGGGGTCAGCGCCGGCGTCACCATTGTCGCTGACGGCGCTCCGGCGACCGCGGAACGACTCAAGCGCGTGCTCGACGGAGATCCCGGCATCGGCATCCTGCGCCATGCCGACGCCGGATACGATATTGCGATCGAGCAGGCCGAGCGCACCGGTCTGTCGGCGACCGTGCCGCAAGGGTTGTCGTCGTGACTGTTCCAGTTCCATCGCAACGGCGCCTGATCGTCGGCATTTCCGGCGCGTCCGGCGTCATCTACGGGTTGCGTCTCTTGCAACTGCTGCGCAATGCAGGCGTCGAAACCCATCTGGTGATGTCGAAAACGGCCGAACTGACCTTTGCCTACGAAACGGCGCTCAAGATCGCCGACGTCAGGTCCGCTGCGCACACATGCTATGACATCGACGATATGGCCGCCGCGATCGCCAGCGGATCGTTTCGCGCCATGGGCATGATCGTCGCGCCCTGCTCGATCCGATCGATGTCTGAAATTGCGACCGGCGTGACGACGAGACTTTTGACGCGCGCCGCCGACGTCACTCTGAAGGAAAGGCGGCGGCTGGCGCTGATGGTGCGGGAAACCCCGCTGCATACCGGTCACCTCAGGACGATGACGGCGCTATCGGAGATGGGCGCAATCATCGCTCCGCCAGTCCCGGCATTTTATGCAAGGCCAGATACGATCGAGGACATGGTCGATCATACGGTGGGACGCGTGTTGGATTTGTTCGACATCGACGTCGGCAGCGTCCGGCGCTGGGGGGAGGACCCTGATCTGCGCGGGCGACCGCCAAAACGATAGGAAATCCGTCGGCGCGAAGGACGTCAGATCCAAATGTCGCGCCTGGCGATCAGCCCGTTTCTTGAGGACCGCCCATGACAGTGACGTTGAGAAAACGAGCGGATATCAACCTTGAGAGTGTGCTGCGCGTTGCCTGGCGGCAGGAGAGCGTTGAGATCGGCGACGATGCGCTGGCGGAAATTGTCCGCTGTCGCGCCGCATTCCTCAAGCTTATCGATAGCGATACGAACGTTGTCATTTATGGCGTGACGACGGCCATGGGCGAACTCGCGAGCACGCGGCTGACACATGCGGAGCGCGACCGCCATGCCCGCATAAAAGCATTTGCCGCCGCCACATCGTTCGGCGATCCCTTTCCCGACCGCGTGGTCCGCGCGTTTGTGCTGGCGCGCCTCGCCAACTTTCTTGAAGGCAATGCCGCCACGACCCCTCGCATAGCGCTTGCGGTGGCCGAAATGCTCGACGGGCGGCCGATGCCGAAAGTGGCTTCGTCCGGGCAGGGAGGCGCCGGCGAGATCCTCGCGCTATACCCGCTCTTTGCGAAACTGTCCGCCCGTTTCGATTTGGAAGTCAAGGAGCGCGGATCGTTGATCAACGGCTCTCCCTGCGCGGCGGCATTATTGGCGGATGCCGCGCTGGCGGCACGGCGACGTCTGAGCCTGATCGAACAGGTCTTTGCGCTTTCGATCGAGGCATTCCGTGCGCCGCTCGAACATTATGACGCCGTGCTCGAAGGCCTGTGGGGCGATGAGCATGAGGCGGCGGCGCTCCGTGGCCTTCGTCAATTCCTCGATGCGACAAGCAGCGGCCGACGCAACTACCAGGCGCCGGTTAGCTACCGCATCGTGCCGCGGGTTCTCGGCCAGGCGCACCGCGCCGTCGCGGAGGCCGAGCGCGCGGCCACGATCTCGTTGCGGTCGGCTTCGGATAACCCGGTCTATATTCCGCCGGACGACGAGAATCCCTTCGGTCGGTGCATCAGCACCGGCGGCTATCACAACGCCATGGCCGCGCCCGCTTTGGATAATCTGGCCGCGATCTGGGCTGATATTTGTCTGCTGTGCGACCGTCACGGCTCGAAGCTCCTGAATGGCGCCGTATCGGGCCTCCCCAACCTGCTTATGGTCGGGCGGCATCCAAGCGAGAGCGACGGGCACGGTAGTCTTGGCTATATCCCCATGGCCACAACAGGATATCTCGAGCAGGCGAAACTTGCAGCGCAGCGGACGTTCATCCCGGGCGCCGAATCGGCGGGCGCGGGTCAGGATGATGTCGCGGCGACGGCATTTCCGGCCTGGGCGAAAGAGGCGCAAGCGGGCCGCTGCCTCGATGCTTGTCTGGCGACATTGGCGACCGTCGCCTCGCAAGCGCTCCATGTAACGGACCGGCGCGGACCGCCAGCGCTTCACAAGTTTTTATCGGAAACCCGAAGCATTGTCCGGCCGGTTATGGAAGATCGTATCCTGGGTCCCGAGCTCTTCAGCTTAACGGAAGCCTTCACCAAAAAAGCCTTTACAGCCTGAGGGAACGCAAGGCTGGATTCCAGAGGCTTTTACGGACCAAAGCGACCGCCGCCGCGAGGCGTCTCGCACGGGATGGCCGCCCGCGGCTTTATGCCGACAGCGCGTCTCGTTCCGACAGTCTGCCGTTTATTCTCATGGCGAAACCATCCGCCGGGTCTTCGCGACTGATGTCGCAAATCCCGGTCAGAGCCGCCATGACGCCGGGCCGTTCAAGCCATGCGACGGAATCGGCATAGCCTTCAGCCATAAGGGCCAGTTGGATCGAGGCGAAGTCTTCGTAGTTTCCAGAACGGGCAAGTTCGTAGGCGCGGCGTCCGACATAGGCGAGTCGTTGCTGGTTGATTGACATTGCGGCCTCCCCAGACGACGCAGTCATAGCCGATCCGTCTCGCAGAGAAAAATCAAATCCTACGCAATGTCGACGCTGCTTTCGGGACTAATGTTCGGCGATCGTCGGCCTTGTCGTTCCCGCCGCCGTCATGGCATTGCGGAGCGACAGTCATAACTCCTGGAGCGCCCATGTCCTCAATCCCCGACACTTTCGCCGTCAAGCCCGGTCTTCGGGTTCTCGTCACCGCCGGCGCCTCCGGGATTGGCCGGGCGATCAGCGACATGCTGATCGCGCATGGCGCCAAGGTCCATATCTGCGATGTCTCCGACGCGTTCATCTCGGAATTCTCCTCCGTCCACGCGAACGTCGGCGTGAGCCGCGCCGACGTTTCCTCGGAAGCCGACGTCGAACGGTTGTTCGCGGAAGTGAAAGGCGCGCTTGGCGGGCTTGACGCGCTCGTCAACAATGCGGGAATCGCCGGGCCGACAGGCGGCATCGAGGACATTTCTCCCGCCGAATGGCGGCGCACGATCGATGTCTGCCTCACGGGACAATATCTCTGCGCGCATCATGCCGTGCCGCTGATCAAAGCGGCCGGCGGCGGCGCCATCGTTCATCTGTCGTCGGCGGCGGGCCGTTTCGGCTATGCGTTCCGCACGCCCTATTCGGCGGCCAAATGGGGCGTCATCGGGCTCGCGCAGAGCCTCGCCAAGGAGCTCGGCCCCGCCAATATCCGCGTCAACGCCGTGCTGCCCGGCATTGTGGAGGGACCGCGGATGACGGGCGTCATCGATGCGCGGGCGAAGCAGACCGGCGTTTCCTACGAGGCGATGGAGCGGACCTATCTCGATCGCGTCTCGCTGCGCCGGATGGTGACCGCGCGCGATGTCGCCGCCACGGTGACCTATCTTCTCTCGGCCGCCGGACAAAATATCTCGGGCCAATCGCTTGCGGTCGATGGCAATGTGGAAGCCTTGTGAGGCGTTGCGCGATGGGCGCAATTCGTTCTCACATCCCACCGTCTCTAATCACGCTGAAATAATCGTCGCCGCCGACCTGGCCGCCTTTGAATGCGAGTTCGAGGCCGTCGATAGCTCTATCTTCACTGTGCGCCAGGCATAGCGGAGATCCTGGCGTCTCGGGCAGCGGCAGCCGCGTCGTCAAGGCATAGACGCCAAGTTCGCGCAGCGCATGGCTGGATGTGTCGCCGCCGGCGACGATTGCCCGCGAGAGCGACGCCTGCTCGATAAGGGCGCGCTCGATTTGCCCCAGCGCACGTCCGATCGCGTGACGCGCGCCGGCGTGCTGATCGAATTCTCCCCCGATGTCGGAGGAAGGGCCGAGCGCGGTATAGAGGATCACACTCCGCCCGGCTTTCAGCCTGTCCAGTCCCCGTTCGGTGGCGTTGGCGATCGGCGCGCGCTCTCCCGACGCCAATTCGCGCGGGTCCAACTCGAGCCCGTCGAAACCATTGGCCATCGCATGACGTATCTGGCGCTCCGTCGTCGGCGAGCAGGAGCCGGAGACGACGGCGATCCGCTCGACGCGGCCGGGCGCAGCGAAATTTGCTTCGCCGACGATGGTTCCTTGTCTCGCCCATTCCGCCAGCAGCGCATATTCGACGCCTGACGAGCCGACGACAAATGAACCGGATGGATTCCGCGTTCGCCAGATCTGCCGGCCCGCGCTCTTCTGGGTCTCGGAATCGCCGACATCGAACAGCACGATTTCCGAATCGTCCGAGAAAGCGCGGTCGACGCGACGATCGACATCGGGTTCGCAAAGCATGGCGAGGTCGATCAAGCCGATTGTCTTCGCCGTTTGCTTGGCCAGATGAAGCCGCAGGTCCGCCTCGTCCATCGGCGTGACGGGATGACGGCTCATCACCGGATGCCGGTCGATGCGATAGGTCTGCCCCTGATAGTCGGCGAAGAGATTGCCGAACGCGGTATAGCGCCTGAGCTGGGGCGCGCCGACAAGGAGGGGGATCCGCGCCTGTCCGAAGATGCGCTGGCCGATGTCGATGGCGCGGCCGATGCTGCCGATCTCCGGGCTCGAATCGAAAGTCGAACAGACCTTGTAATGGCAGATCGCCGCGCCGAGCTCCTTGAGCCAGGCGAACGCTTCGGCGAGATGTTCGTCCATCCAGGCCGGACTTTCGCTGCGGCTCGCACCGGCGAGCCCGATGGCGCGGGCATCGGCGAAGCGGCGCCTTTGCGCCTCCGTCGGCGGCTGCATGAAGAGAACGGTGGCGATTCCGCGCGAGGCCAGCGCTTCCATCACGTCGGTCGAGCCGGTCAGATCGTCGCCGTAGTAGGACAGGAGCAGTTCCGGCATCATGCCCGCTTGGAATATTTGTCGCCGAGCCGATCGATCGCCTGGACATTGCCAGCCGATGGGCCATTGGGGTCGAACGAAGCGGCGAGCCACGTATCGACGATCGTCTTGGCGAGTTCGGGGCCGATCACGCGAGCGCCCATTGTGATGATTTGCGCATTGTTGGATTTGGCGGCGCGTTCGGCTGAATAGCTGTCATGGGTCAGCGCGGCGCGAATGCCGGGAACCTTGTTGGCAGAAATGCACATTCCGATGCCGGTTCCGCAACAGAGTACGCCGCGTTGATATTGGCCGGCGACGATCGCCCCGCCTATGCGATCGGCGATATCGGCATAAAAGCCCGGTTGACTCATATCCGTGACTTCAAGCCCAGTCTTGGCGGCAAGATGCGCGGCGATGATTTCGAGCAGAGGTTTGCCGGCGCTGTCGGCGCCCAGAACGATTTTCATGTCGAGGCCCTCTCCGTTGCGGCGCGCGCGACGATCGCGGCGATCTCGGCAAAGCCTTTCGGCGTCCAGGCGGCGCGCCCGACGAACAGGCCGTCGACATCGGCCTGCGCCATCAAGGCCTCGCCGTTGTCGGGCGTCACCGAGCCGCCATAGACGATCCTGACCTGCGCCGCCGCCTGGGCGCCGTAACGTTCCTTCACGGCGCCGCGCAATGCGCGGTGCCGTTCGGCGACATAGTCGGGCGGCGCCGCGGCCGCCGCGCCGATCGCCCAGCGTGGCTCATAGGCGAGAATGACCGCCGCCGCATGCGAGGCGGCCTGGTCGGCGAGCGCGACGCTCATCTGTTCGATCAGCACGCTGTCGGACGCGCCGCGCTGTTTGTCCTCGGCGGTTTCGCCGAGGCAGAGGACCGGCGTGAGACTGTGGGCGATCGCGGCGTTGAGCTTGCGGCGGACCAATTCGTAAGTCTCGCCGAAATGCTGCAGGCGCTCGGAATGGGCGAGTTCGACATAACGGCAGCCGGCCTCCGCCAACATCGGCGCCGATATCTCGCCGGTCCAGGCGCCGGCCGCTTCCCAATGCATGTTCTGGGCGCCGATGCCGACCGGCGAAGACGCGAAGGCCGCGCGCGCCTGATGCAGCGAGGTGAACGGCGGCAGCACGAACATTTCCACCTGGTCGCGGATCGCAGGCGTCAGGCGCGGCAAAAGCGCGGCTGCGTAGCGTGCGGTCTCGGCGGCGCCGATGTTCATCTTCCAGCCCGTGCCGGCGACCAACCTACGCATCCCTGGCCGATCCCCCGAACTTGACCAGAGTTTGTGCGAGTTCGCGATGGTCTCGGGCGTAGAGCGCAAGCGGGACGCCGGCGACCGCCGCCTCCCAGGCCTGGCGCACGGCTCTGACACCGGCGGCGGGGCCACCGGGATGGCTGACGATGCCGCCGCCGCAGAGATAGAGGAGATCCAACGTGCGCCCGGTACGCTCGAAAGTCTCAGGCGCCTGACCGCCCCATTGACCCGAGCCGACGACCGGCAGCGGACAATCGCGCGGCGAGAAGAGCGGCGCCTTCAGCGCTTCGAATGAGCGGACGAAGGATTCGTCCGGCTCCCAATATTTGGCGCCGATGCCGTTGATCTGGAACTGATCGACGCCCAGCAGCCGCCAGAATTGCTGGTAGACGCGAAAGTCCATGCCGAGGCCGGGGTGGCGCGTCAGGATGTCCCAGCCGTTGCGGTGGGCGTGCAAGGCGAGGCGCGAACGTTTGCGCAGGAACGAAAAGCCGCCGAAGCCAATGGAATTGATGTTGATCACCGCCGCATTGCCGCCCGCCGCGGCGACGATATCGGCATTGCGCGTCATCACCTCAGGATCGGCATGGGAAATGCCGAAGGCGTACATCACCTTCCTGCCGGTCTTCTGTTCCCGGTCGAGGATGATCGGCATGATCGCCTTCACCCTTTCGGCGAGGCTCGAATAGGCAGGGCTGGCGAGCTTTTCGTCATCTTTGATGAAATCGACGTCGCCTTCGACAAGCTCGCGAACGAGTTCAGCCGTCTCCGGCGGGCGCAGGCCGAGAGCGGGCTTGACGATCGAGCCGATGATCGGCCGGCCATGGACGCCGGCCAAAGCGCGGCTTCCCTCGACGCCGAATTGCGGACCGGGATGGGCGGCGGCGAATTCGGATGGCAGCTTCATGTCGACAATGCGGATGCCGCTGAAGCCCTTGATTGAATAAACGCCGCCGATCGCGATCGTCATCAGCGCGGCGAGATCGGTCCCGATCGCTTCGAATGGAAATTCGATATCGGCTTCGCCTCTGGAATAGCGCGCATTCCCCGGGGCCGTGTCGGGTAAAGATGGCGTCGCGACCGGTTCAAGCATCCGCACCTCGCCAACCCGCGCGGCGACGCGCGCTTTCAATTCCGGCGTTTCGCCGGGCACCGCGACGAAGGTGCCGGTCGACTGATCGCTGGCGATTTTCGCCGCCAGCGCGGCGACGTCGCCCGCCGTCTCGATGCGATAAGTGATCTTGATGAAGGATTGGGACATGGAGCGTTCAAAAAACATGCGCCTTGGCGCCGGGCGCTGCAAGCATCGCGAACAACGCGTATTGATTGTCAGTAAGGTATGATGAGTATATCATCTAACAAGGTGGCGCAACGAGAATGGTCCTTGCTCGCGATGTAAGCGAGGTGGCATCCTCACGCCTCCGGTGGAGGCATGCGCCGTTCGAATCGCGTCGCCGGCGCCAGGATCGGTCTCTTTGCGGATTCCAAGCCCATGACTCTTCTTAGCGACCCGATCGTTCGCCGGAAACTGTCGGACGAGGTGTTCGATCGGCTGAAAGCCTTGATCACCACAGGCGAGTTGCAGCCCGGCGACGCCATGCCGTCGGAACGAGACCTGATGGAGAGGCTCGGCGTCGGTCGGCCGGCGATCCGCGAGGCGATGCAGCAATTGAGCAATATGGGCCTGTTGACGATTTCGCATGGCGAGCGGGCCAAGGTCCGCCAGCCGACGGCGAAATCTCTTTTTCAGCAGGTCGACGCCGCCGCCCATATCATGTTGTCGACTTCGCCTGACTCGCTCGAGCATCTGAAGCAAGCGCGCCGGTTTTTTGAGCGCGGCATGGTTCGCGAAGCGGCGGCAAAAGCGACGCAGAGCGAAATCGACAGGCTCCGCGAAACGCTCGAGCGCCAACGCCTCAATCTCGGCGACGCCGACAAATTCATCAGCGCGGATATGCGCTTGCATACCCAGATCGCCGCCATCACCGGCAATCCTCTGTTTGAAGCGGTCAGCGAGGCGATGCTCGGATGGCTCAAGCAATATCACACCGAAATGCTGATCTGGACCGGCAAGGAGAAATACACCCTCGCCGAACATGAAGAGATCATCGCCTGTATCGCCGCGCGCGATCCGGACGCCGCCGAACAGGCGATGATCAGACATCTCGACCGGTCCGCCGCGCTCTATGTCCATCAGGCCGGCGTCGGCGGCTGAACGAATCGCCGGACCTCGGCGTCCGCATCGTCAGATCGCGGTCATTTCAATGGTCTGCCCGCTCGAAGCGGAGCGATAGGCGGCTTCGACGAGGGCGAGGGTTTTGACATTGTCGCGGCCAGATGTCGCCGGCTCGCGACCCTCGCGCAGGCAATCGACCCAATGCTGCTGGATCGCCTGCACGCTCTCCTGGATGTTATGCCATGGCCGCGTCGCCCAGGACAGAAGGCGCGGCGAAACGTCGTGCATCTGCGACCCCTGCTTGCCCGTCACCCGCATTTCATAGCCTTGGCCGAGGCGGATGCTGCCCAGGGCGCCGTCGATCTCGACCAGCGTTTCGGGGAAGGGCTCGACGGCGAGACGGGTCGCATAGCTGCAATCGACGATCGAGGAGACGCCGCTCTCGTGATCGAGCAGCATCGTGGCGACGTCCTCGCCGCGGATGGCGGGATTGACCCTCGCAATGCGCGCGGTCAGCCGCGCAACGTCGCCGAACAGGCAACGGGCGATGTCGAGGATGTGAATGCCGAGGTCCTCGATGATGAAGCGCTCGCCTTTGGCGAGATAAGGCTGGCCGCTGAACACGTCGTAGGCCGAGCGGAACGAAACGCGGCCCCAGAAGGGTTTGCCGATCGCGCCAGCGTCGAGCCGCGCGCGTAGAGCCTGAATCGGGCTCTGCCAGCGAAAATTCTCATGCACCATCAGCGGCACGCCCGCGGCCTCGCACGCCTCCACCATCGCGCGGGCGTCCGCCATCGAAAGGGCGAATGGTTTCTGGCAGATCGCCGCCACGCCATGGCGCGCCGCCAGCTCCACCAGCAGGCGGTGCGACGCCACGGTGGTCGCCACATCGACGAAGTCCAGCCTCTCGTCGGCGAGCATCTGCGCGGCGTCGGCATAACGTCTGGCGATGCCGAACTGGTCGCCGGCGAGGGCGAGCCGGGTGGGATCGCGATCGCAGAGCGCGACGATCGACGCGCCTTCGACATCGCGCCAGCCATGCAAATGGTTGATCGAGAAAAACCCGCAACCGATCAAGCCGCCGCGAAGCTCCGCCATATCAACCCATCCGCGCCATCTGCCGCAGCGCGACGCGCTGCTGGAGGCGCCGTTGCGCCTGATCGACCACGACGGCGATGATGATCACTAGGCCCTTGATCACCATCTGCCAGAACGAACTGACCCCCATCATCACCAGGCCGTCCGACAGGATGCCGATGACGAAAGCGCCGACGATGGTGCCGCCGATCGTGCCGCGCCCACCCGACATCGACGTGCCGCCGAGCACCGCCGCCGCGATCGCGTTGAGTTCGAAACTCTCGCCTGTCGCCGGATGCGCCGCCATCAGTTCCGACGACACGATGAGCCCGACGATCGCCGCGCAAAAACCCGAGAACATGTAGACGAATAGCTTGACGCGCGCGACGCGGATGCCGGACAGGCCTGCCGCCCGCTCATTGCCGCCGACCGCGAAAATATGCCGGCCGATCGGCGTGAAGCGCGCGACATAGGAGGCCGCCAGCGCGACGACGATCAGGATCCAGATCGCCAGCGGCAATCCGAACAGGCGCCCGGCGCCGAGCACGCCATAGCCTGTCGTGCCGAACTCCTCCTTGCCGACGAGATTGGGGAAGGTCGCGCCGTCCGACGACAGCAGCGCGAGACCGCGCGCGACATAGAGCGTGCCCAAAGTCGCGATGAACGGCGCGACATTGAGCCTGGTGATCAACAGACCGTTGATCGCCCCGATCAGCAGGCCGACGCCGAGCGTAATCAGGATGATTTCGACGACATTGAAATAGACGGTATAGCCGATCATCAGATCGAGGCCGTTGAGGATCAGGCCGCCCGCCACCATCGCGCAAAGGCCGACGATCGAACCGACCGAGAGGTCGATGCCGCCGGTGACGATGACGAATGTCATGCCCATTGCGAGGAAAGCGTTGAGCGCCACATGTTTCGACATCAGGATGAGATTGGCCGCCGACAGGAAATTCGGCGCGGCGAAGGAGAAGAAGACGAGCACCGCGAACAAAGCGATGAATGTGCGCAGCTTCATCAGATTGAGTGCGAGCGAGCCGGAGCCCGCCGCGCTTTGTCCAAGCGATCCTTCCGCCGCGCTCATCATTTTGTCTCCAGCAAGGGCGAGGGGCCCGGACCATGCCCAAGCGCGGAAGCCGCGACCAGGGATTGCTCGGTCGCTTCCGCGCGTTCGACCAGCGCGGTGACGCGGCCGTTGCTCATCACCGCGATACGGTCGCTGAGCGCCAGGACTTCGCCGAGATCGGATGTGACGAAGACGATGCCGAGTCCCTGCGCGGCGAGCTTGCGCATGGTGCGGAAAACCTCGGCCTTGGCGCCGACGTCGATGCCGCGGCTGGGCTCGTCCATCAACAGCACTTTCGGGTCGGTCATCAGCGCCTTGCCGATCACCACTTTCTGCTGATTGCCGCCTGACAGCGAGGCGACCTCCATCGCGGGATCGGCGACCTTGATCGAGAGGTCGCGAATGGCGCGCCCGATCGCCGTTTGCTCGCGGGCGCTGCTGATGTGGAAGCCGACCAGGAATTTTGACAGGCTCGCCATGGTCAGATTGGCGGCGACCGAGAGGATCGCGACGAGTCCCTCGCGCTGTCGATCCTCGGGGATAAGGGCGAGGCCGCGCCGGATCCGGCCCGTCACGTCGCGTTCCGAGACCGCTTCGCCGTCGATGAAAATCCGCCCCGTCGCATGCGGCCGGCGACCCATGACGCAGTCGAGAAACTCGCTGCGCCCGGCGCCCATCAGACCGTAGACGCCAAGAATCTCGCCCTTGCGAACCGAAAGCGAGACATGGTCGACCTCATAGCCGCCGGTCAGCCGCGGCAGGCAGATATCCTCGGCGCGAAACGCCTCGGCGCCGATCGCATGATCCTCGGCCTTGGCGAAATCCTTGGCCGGCGAGCCGATCATCTGCCGCACGATCCAGCCGACATCGACATCGGCCATGCGCGCGCGGCCGGTGACGCGGCCGTCGCGCAGCACGGTGATGAAATCGCCGATGCGGATCAGTTCTTCGAGACGGTGGGAGATATAGACGATGGCGACGCCGCGCGCCCTCAGATCGGCGATCACGCGGAACAGCACTTCGACCTCGGCGGCGCTGAGCGCGGAGGTCGGTTCGTCGAGGATCAGAATGCGGGCGTCCTGCGCCACCGCCTTGGCGATTTCGACGAGTTGCTGCTGGCCGATGCGCAAATCCTCGACGAGGGCGCCGGGATCGATTCCGGCCTCGAGCCGCTCGAGGAATTGAGCGGCGCGGCGCTCCTGCCGGCGATGATCGATGCCGAGCGCGCCCCGCGTCAATTCGCGCGCGGCGAAAATATTCTCGGCGACCGACAAATTGCCAAACAGGTTGAGTTCCTGGAACACCATGCCAACGCCGCGCGCCCTCGCGGCCGCGGCGTTGGCGAAGCTGACCGGCTCGCCGTCGAGCAGGATGCGGCCGTGCGTCGGGCTTTCGACGCCGGCGATGATTTTCATCAGCGTCGATTTGCCGGCGCCGTTTTCGCCGACCAGCACATTGACGGCGCCGCGGCGCACGTCGAAATCGGCCTGTTTGACGGCGACGGTTCCGGAATAGACTTTCGACACGCCTTCGAGGCGCAGCACGACATCGTCGTCGGGCGTCTCGCTCATGGCGGCGGCCCAAGCGTAAGTTCGGCTGGAGTCACCAGCGGCGGCTGATCGCCCGCCTCAACCGTATAGGCGCCCAGCGCCGTCACGTTGCGTCCGACCAGCGAATCGCGGGGCAGGGCGGAGAGAAAGGCATGGTCGACATATTGGTTGAACGCCTTGCCGAACTGGGCGTAGTCGATCTGGTTCCTGAAATCGTTGAAGGAGACGAAATCGAGCGCGTCGCGCAATGCCGTGCCGCGCATCGCCGGACCGATCTGGACGATCGCCGCGATCTTGCCATCGCCGTTGTTGTCGACGCTGATCGTCGCCGCGCGCGAATTCGTCTCCGCCGAGACGATGCGTCCTTCGATTTTGACGACCAGCGTCCAGGGCTCGCTGCCCTCCTTGGCGCGGTAGCCGTATTTCTTGCCCGCTTCATCAGGATTGGCGCGCGCCAGTTCGGCGACTTCCGCAAACCTGCCGGCCTTGGCCCTGAGATAGGGAATGACTTTCGCATCCCAGATCGCGTGAACCATCTTTTGCGGATCGAAGCCGCCATCGCCGCCATCGTCGTTGCTGGCGACGCCTTTTTTCGGCGTCGCCACGATCTTGCAGGCGCCGAGCGAAAAGCCGATCGCCGCGACGCCGACCGCGCGCAAAAGACGTCGTCGGTTCAAAATATTCTCCAGCTCGCCCTGCCGGGCGCGGCGCGCCGACCGCGCCGCGCCCGGTTGCTTGGCTATTTCCTGAGGGCGAAGGTTTCAAGCTTGCCGGCGTTGGCGCCATTGATGAGCACGCAATCCATCAATTGCTTTTCCTGCGCCGGCGCCTTCTTCGACTTGATGTAGGAATCGGCCTGTTCGACCGCCACTTGCGCCTGTTGATAGGCGGGCTGCAGCACGGTCGCCTTGATGCCGCCCGACAGGATCGAGTCGCGCACATCGTTCGAACCGTCGAAGCCGACCACGATGACGTCCTTGCGATTGGCGGCGGCGAGCGCGGCTATGGCGCCCATCGCCATCGTGTCATTGCCCGAGATGACGCCCTTGATGTTGGGATTGGCCTGCAGGATCGTCTCCATCTTGGAATAGGCTTCGGTCTGGCTCCAATTGGCTGATTGCTTGGCGACGCTCTTCAGATCGGGATATTCGCCGATCACGTCGTGATAGCCCTTCGACCGAATGCCTGCGTTGGTGTCGGATTCCTTGCCGACGAGTTCGACGTAATTGCCCTTCTCGCCCATCAGCTTGACGAATTCCTGCGCGCCGAGCTGGGCGCCCTGGTAATTGTTGGAGACGATCTGGGCGACGGCGACGCCGCTGGCGTTGATCTCTCGGTCGATCAGGAAGGAGGGGATATTGGCGTCCTTGGCCTTCTTGACGGCGGCGACCGTCGCATCCGCGCCGGCATTGTCGAGAATGATCGCCTTGGCGCCGCGCGCGATCGCGGTGTCGATCAATTGCGATTGCTTGTTGGCGTCGTCGTCGTGCACCAGCACCAGGGTCTCGTAGCCCAAGGCCTTGGCCTTGGCTTCGGCGCCCTCCGCCTCGGCTTTGAAGAAGGGATTGTCATGCGAGGGCGTGATGATCGCGATCAAATCCGCCGCGCTCGCGGCATTGGCCGCGCCGAACGCCATGAAGCCCGCCAAAGCCGAGCCGATCAGCAATTGTTTCAGTGTCATGTCAGTCCTCCCCTTTTTAGATATCAGGCTGCGCCTGTTTCGGCCGGCGGGATTGCGCCGGCCGGCGGCGGCGTTCCCGCTCAGGTGATGCGGCGAATGCTGTCGGCGATTTCCCGCGGCTCGAAGACTTTCTTCCAGTCCGGCCGCATCAGCGCCGGCTTTCCGAAAGCGATCGCCTTGTTGCAGGCGTCCGAGAAGACGCCCTCGACCTCGCCGAAAATAACGGCGCCGAGCACATTCATGTGGCCGAGAAGAAAGTCGCGCGCAGCCTCTCGCGGAACGCCGCGCGCGATCACTTCGTCCATTGCCTCGCGCATGACTTCGAGCAGCGTCGCGCAGACGGTCTCGGACAGGCCGGGCTCCAGCAGCGCCATTTGCTCGACGGTGACGCGATGCGAGCGCATCACCGGGGCCCAGATGATTCTGGCGATCTCCTCGCCGAGCGCATAGGCGCTCTCCTGGCCCTGCATCAGCGCGTTGACGATATGCTGCTTGGCTGCGAGGCCGCCGAAATGGTCGTTCTTGGCGGCCAGATTGGTCTCGTCGTTGAAGATCGGCGGATGACAGGGGTGGGTGACGAAATAAGTGAGGTCCGGCCGCACCGGCAGGTGACCGGCGAAAGGCGCCGCCGCATCCAGCGCGACCAATATCGTCCCAGCCTTCAACTGCGCGTTGATGCCGGCGGCGACCTTGCCGATCATCGTGTCAGGCACGGCGAGAACGACGACTTCGGCGCCGGCGAGCGCGTCATCGGGCGACACGCAATCGAGGCCGAGCCCCCTCTTCAGGCGCTCCCGGCCGGCCGGCGACACTTCGACATGGCGAACCTCGAAGCGCGAACCCCTGAGGTTGCTGGCGAGGCGATAGCCCATTTTGCCGCCCGCGCCGAACAATGCGATCGCACTCATCGATTATATCCTCCCGCATTGATTGAGGCTTAAATGAACTGGTATGATGAGTCAATCATCATGTTGAGCCTACGCGCGATCGCCCTCCGCCGCCGCGCCAGCCGCTCGACGCCTTGCTTGGCGTGTTGGATATAACGTAGCCTCGGCTTCTCGCCGCGGACGGAAATCCCGACATGAACCACGAGGTCTTCATCACCTGCGCCGTGACCGGATCGGGCGACACGCTCGGTCGCCATCCCGGCGTGCCGGTGACCCCGCAGCAGATCGCCGACGCCTCGATCGAGGCGGCCAAGGCGGGCGCGGCGATCGCCCATATTCATGTGCGCGATCCCGAAACCGGCAAGGCGGCGCGGGGCCTGCATCTTTACCGGCAAGTCGTCGACCGCATCCGCTCTTCCGGCGTCGACGTGGTGATCAACCTCACTGCCGGCATGGGCGGCGACGTGGTTTTTGGCGCCGGCGAATCGCCGTTGCCGCTCAATGCCGACGGCACCGATATGGTCGGGCCAAGCGAGCGGCTTGCCCATGTCGCAGCGCTTCTGCCGGAGATTTGCACGCTCGATTGCGGCACGATGAATTTTGCGCTTGGCGATTACGTGATGACCAACACGCCATCGACGCTAAGGGCGATGGCCGCACAAGTGCAGGCGCTCGGCGTCCGGCCGGAGCTCGAGGTTTTCGACACCGGGCATCTCGTTTTCGTCAAGCAGCTCATCAAGGAAGGGTTGATCGACGACCCCTGCATGATTCAATTGTGCATGGGCATCGCCTATGGCGCCCCCGACGATCCGCTGACCCTGATGGCGCTCGTCAATCAATTGCCGCCGGGCGCCGTGTTCAGCGCCTTTTCGATCGGGCGCAATCAACTCCCCTATGCGGCGATGGCCGCCATCGCCGGCGGCAACGTTCGCGTCGGGCTTGAAGACAATCTGTTTCTCGATCGCGGCGTCCTCGCCGCCAACGGACAATTGGTCGAGCGCGCCGCGACCATCGTCACGGCGATGGGCGCGAAAGTGCTCGGTCCGGCTGAGGTGCGCCAGAAGTTGAAGTTGAGGCAGCCGAAATGAGGGACTTACAATGACGAAGCCGCGGCGTGTCGGGCTCATCGGCGGCGGCGTCATCGGTGGCGGTTGGGCGGCGCGGTTTCTCCTCAATGGCCATGACGTCGCGATCTTCGATCCCGATCCCGAGTTGGGGCGCAAACTGGAAGCAGTGATTGGCAATGCGCGCCGCGCGCAAGCCCGGTTGTTCCCGGACCTGTCGCCGCCAGAGGGCCGGCTGACTATTGTCTCGTCCGTCAGCGACGCGGCGGCCGGCGCCGATTTTATCCAGGAAAGCCTGCCCGAGCGCGAGGACCTCAAACAATCCGTGCTCGCCGCGATCGATCAGGCGGCGCGGCCGGATGTATTGATCGCCTCCTCGACTTCCGGCCTGTTGCCGACACGTCTTCAGTCGGCGATGGCGCGCCCTGAACGCTTCGTTGTCGGCCATCCCTTCAATCCCGTCTATCTGCTGCCGTTGGTGGAAGTGTGCGGCGGCGAGCGGACCAGCGACGCCGCCAAGCAGGAGGCGATGCAGTTTTATGGCTCGGTCGGCATGCGGCCGCTCCATGTCAGAAAAGAAATCGATGGCTTTGTCGCCGACCGACTGCTTGAAGCGCTTTGGCGCGAAGCGCTCTGGCTGGTCAAGGACGGCGTGGCGACGACCGAGGAGATAGACGATGCAATCCGCTTCGGCGCGGGCTTGCGCTGGTCGTTCATGGGCACGTTTCTGATCTATCGGATGGCTGGCGGCGAGGCCGGCATGCGCCATTTCCTCGCGCAATTCGGGCCTGCTTTGAAACTTCCCTGGACCAAACTGGTCGCGCCGGAGCTCACCGACGAACTCATCGATCGCGTATCCGCGCAATCGGACGATCAAGCCGATGGCGTTTCGGTTCGCGAGCTTGAAATCCGACGCGACGATTGTCTTGTCGCCGTGCTCTCCGCCCTGCGCGCCCAGGAATTTGCCGCCGGCGCCGTCGTCAAAGAGCACGAACGGCGCTTGCGCGATGAAGCGGCGTCATCCAAGTCGTCAGCCAGGAATGGCTGATCCGGCGGCGTAACGCCGGGTCGATGTCGCCAATTGAGGCACGGGCTGCGTAGCGCTCTGGCTTGAGATGATCCGCGAACTCTGCCTTCGATAGCGAAAAAAGCGGTGAGGCCGCCCGTTTTTGTTGCGGAAGCGGTCAGCCCTCGCTTCCCCGCAGTCGTGCTCGAACTCCGAGAAATCTGATCATGCGCACGTTCTTTGTCCTGAACGTATTGTGCTTTGCAGAACCGCCGCTAATAATGCCCAAGCCGAAGATCCTTTCGGACTGACGAAATATTCAGGCCGGACCAGCGTTGCAGGAGCAGAGTGCATGACCGACAATCAAATCAAGAGAGATAGCGGATCGGGATTGATCGTCGACCGTCGCCAATTGATGGCTGGCGCGGCGGCTCTTGGCCTCGGTTTTGGCATGCGCCCGGCGTTCGCCGATGATGCGCCCAAGAAGGGCGGCACGTTGAAGCTCGGCATGGAAGGCGGCAGCGCTTCCGACAGTCTGGATCCGCGAACCTATGCCGATTCCATTCCGATTTCCTACGGCTGGCAGATCTGGAACGGTCTCGTCGAGGTTGACGCCAAAGGCGACGCCGTCGGCGAACTGGCCGAGAGTTTTGAAGCCAAGCCCGGCGCGACCACCTGGATTTTCAACCTTCGCAAAGGCGTCACCTTCACCTCCGGCAAGACGCTGGACGCCGACGACGTCATCTATTCCCTCAATCTGCACCGCGGCGAAACCAAGTCCGGCGCCAAGGATCTTCTCAGCGGCATATCCGATCTGAAGAAGCTCGCGCCGAACCAGGTCGAGATCACGCTGAAAAGCGGCGACGCCGGCCTGCCCTACGTGTTCGCCGATTATCACGTCCTGATCGTGCCGAACGGCTTCACCGATTTTTCAAAGCCCGACGGCACCGGCGCCTTTGCGCTCGAAAGCTTCGAGCCGGGCGTGCGGGTCATCACCAAGAACAAGGGAAATTACTGGAAGCCGAACCGCGGCAATTTCGACAGCGTCGAGCTTCGCTACATTCCGGACGCTGCGGCGCGCACCCAGGCGCTGATCTCCGGCCAGATCGACGCCGGCAATCGGCTGGACGCCAAAACGGTCGCCTTCGTCATGAAGGCGCCGACCGTGAACGTCGTCCGCACCAAGGGAACCGGCAACCGTTTCGCCTTCGTGGCGCTCTGCGATAGCGATCCCTACACCAGCAACGACATCCGCCTCGCGCTCAAATACGGCATCGATCGCCAGAAAATCGTCGACACCGTTTACAAGGGTTTCGCGACAGTCGGCAACGACACGACAGTGCCGCCTTCAATGAAATATTTCGCCAAGGACATACCGCAACGCCCCTACGATCCCGACAAGGCCGCGTTCTATTTCAAGAAGGCGGGCATGGCGAACGCCAAGATGGAGCTGCAGGTGTCCGAGGGCGCTTTCTCAGGCGCCACCGATTCCGCCGTGCTCTACCAGGAGGCGATGAAGAAGGCGGGTCTCGACCTGCAGGTCAAGCGCGTCTCGGGCGACGGCTATTGGGACAATGTCTGGCTCAAAGCGCCGTTCTGCGCGGTCTATTGGGGCGGTCGGCCGACCGCCGACAATCAGCTCTCGCAAACCTTCCTGTCGAGCGCCAATTGGAACGACACGCATTGGAAACGCGAGGATTTCGACAAGATCATCATTGGCGCCCGCGCCGAACTGGACGAAGCCAAGCGCACGCAGATGTACGCCGACGCCCAGAAGATGATCGTCGACGACGGCGGCATGGTCTGCTTCGCCATTGGCGATTATCTCGACGGCTACGGAAAGAAGGTCATGGGCACCGCGCCCCATCCACATTACGACATGTGCGATCAGCGCATTGCCGAAAAAGGCTGGTTTGCGTGAACCTGGCTCCTCCTTCCACGCTGGAATGAAAGGCGACCCGTGCTACGTCTGATCGCAACACGGGCCGGCCTTGGGGTCCTGACTCTTCTCGCAGTGTCGGTGCTGATTTTCATCTGCACCCAAATTCTCCCCGGCGACGTCGCCTCGGCCGTGCTTGGCCAGCAGGCGACGCCTGACGCGTTGAAAGTGTTCCGAGCCGAGCTCGGGCTCGATCAGCCGGCTTATGTCCGATATTTTGGCTGGCTGTTCGGCGTGCTGCACGGCGATTTTGGCAAGTCGCTGACCAACCAGCGCGTCATTATCGAAGAGCTCCTGCCGCGATTCGAGAACACGCTGTTCCTCGCCGGCTATTCCGCGATCATCGCGGTGCCGATCGCCGTCGGCCTTGGCATCATATCGGCGATCTATGAAGGGCGCGTCGCCGATAGGGTCGCCAATATCCTGACCTTGATCGCCATTTCGGTTCCGGAATTTTTCGTCGGCTATATCCTCATCATCATTTTTGCGATCAACCTCGCATGGTTCCCCTCGCTGGCGACCGTCTTTCCGGGAATGGGGGTCGGCGAGCGGTTCTATGTGGCGACGCTGCCGGCGCTGACGCTGACCATGGTGGTCACCGCGCATATGCTGCGAATGACCCGCAATTCGGTGCTGTCGATCATGTCGACGCCTTATATTGAAATGGCCTTTCTGAAGGGCCTTTCGCGCTCGCGCGTCGTCTCGCGGCATGCTCTACCCAATGCCGCGGGGCCGATCGTCTCGGTGGTGGCGCTCAATCTCGCCTATCTCGTCGTCGGCGTGGTGGTCGTCGAAAACGTCTTCGTCTATCCCGGCGTCGGCCAATATATGGTCGACGCGGTGTCCAAACGCGACGTTCCCGTCATCCAGGCCTGCGGCCTGATCTTCGCCGCCGTATTCGTCACGCTGAACACGCTTGCCGATATCGTGGCGATCCTTGTCAATCCCCGTCTTCGTCGTCGGCGACCGAGGAAAGCATGACCCTATTCGGACACCGACCTCCCGTCACCGCCTGGATCGGACTGGCGATCGTCGCGATCAGTCTGATCATCGCGGTGTTAGGGCCCTGGGTCGCGCCCTATGGCCAGTCGCAATCAGTCGGCGACACCTGGGCTACGCCATCGGCGCAAATGCTGCTCGGCGCCGATCAGATCGGACGCGACATGCTGACCCGCCTCATCTATGGCGCCCGCATGACGATCGGCATCGCCGCCGCCACCACCTTGCTGTCCTTCTTCATCGGCATCAGCCTCGGCTTCACCGCCGCGGTGATGGGCGTCTGGGTGGATATGGCGCTGTCGCGCCTCGTCGACGTGATCCTGTCGATCCCGCAACTGATCCTCGCCTTGATCATTCTGGGCGTATTCGGCTCGTCCATTCCGGTGCTGATCGTCACCATCGCGGTGCTCGATTCGACCCGCGTCTTCCGTCTCTCGCGTGCGCTGGGGATGAATCTGGCGGTGTTGGAATTCGTCGAAGCGGCGCGCATGCGCGGCGAGGGCTTATGGTGGATCATCAGCCGGGAGATTCTGCCGAACGCCGCGGCGCCGCTGATCTCCGAATTCGGCCTGCGATTTTGCTTCAATTTCCTGTTCGTGGCGGCGTTGAGCTTCCTCGGCATCGGCGTCCAGCCGCCTTACGCGGATTGGGGCGGCATGGTCCGGGAAAATGCGGCGGCCATCAATTTCGGCCTTTTCGCGCCGCTTTATCCCGCATTTGCGATCGCGACTTTGACGGTCGGGGTCAATCTGGTCGTCGACTGGTTGTTGTCGATCGACGCGCGCCCGTCCGGATCCCAGGCGGAAATGTAAGGATGCCCCCATCATGAGCGACGATCTGGTGCTTCATCTGGAGGGGCTCAAAGTTGAAACGATCAAGGGCGCGACGCTCGTCGACCATGTCGACGCCACCCTGAAACGCGGGGAAATCCTCGGCCTGATCGGGGAGTCGGGGGCCGGCAAATCGACGATCGGCCTTGCCGCCATGGCCTATGCCCGCGCCGGTTGCCGCATCACCGGCGGCAGCATCACCATCAACGGCACCAATCTGCGCGCCAGCACGGCCGTCCAGCGACGCAATTTCCGCGGCAAGAGCATCGCCTATATCGCGCAGAGCGCGGCAGCCTCCTTCAATCCGGCGATGACCTTGATGGACCAGGTTTGCGAAGCGCCCGTCACTCACGGCGTGATGAGCCGGCAGGAGGCCGAGACCTATGCGCGCCGCCTGTTCCGCACGCTGCAATTGCCCGATCCCGATACGTTCGGCGACCGCTATCCGCACGAGGCCTCAGGCGGACAATTGCAGCGCGCGATGGCGGCGATGGCGATGAGCTGCCGCCCCGACATCATCGTGCTCGACGAACCGACGACGGCGCTCGACGTCACCACGCAAATCGAAGTGCTGGCGCTGCTGCGCGACCTGATCCGCGAGTTCGGCACCGCCGGGCTCTACATTACCCACGATCTGGCGGTGGTGGCGCAGATCGCCCAACGCATCATGGTGCTCCGCCATGGCAAAATGGTGGAAGTCGGCGACGCGCGCCAGGTGCTGGAGCGCCCGGCGACGCCCTACGCGACCGCGCTCGTCAACGAGCGGCGCGAAGCCAAGCAGCTTCCGCTGATCGACCCGCCGGCCGACGCCAAAGTGATGCTCAACGTCACCAATGTCGAGGCCGGCTATCGCACAGGCTCTTCGGTGGTCAGGAACATCAATGTGACGATCGCGCGCGGGGAAACGCTCGCCGTGGTCGGCGAGTCCGGCTCGGGAAAAAGTTCGCTGGCGCGCGTCGTCGCAGGCCTGCTGCCGCGCTGGACCGGGGACGTCAAGCTCGCCGGCGAGACCTTGGCGCCCGCTCTCGCGCAGCGTCCGCGCGAGGTGCTGCGCCGTCTCCAGATGGTGCACCAAATGCCCGACGTCGCGCTTAATCCGCGCCAGTCGCTGGGTGAAATTATCGGCCGTCCGGTTGGGTTCTTCTTCAATCGGTCGAAGTCGGCGGTGCGCGATCGCGTCGCGGAACTTTTGCGGCTGGTCGGCCTGCCCGAGGATTTCGCCAATCGGCGTCCGGGACAGCTTTCCGGCGGCCAGAAGCAGCGTGTCTGCATCGCGCGCGCGCTCGCGGCGGAACCGGACCTGATCATCTGCGACGAGCCGACCTCGGCGCTCGATCCGCTGGTCGCCGAGGAGGTCCTGAAACTGCTGCGGCGGCTTCAGGACGAACTCGGCCTCGCCTATATGTTCATCACCCATGATCTCGGCACCGTGCGGCGCATCGCGCATCGCACCGCGGTGATGCTGAAGGGCGAGATCATTGCGCAAGGCGCAACCGCCGATATTTTCTCGCCGCCGTTCCATCCCTATACGGAGAAGCTGATCGCCTCCGTGCCCGAGATGGACACGACCTGGCTCGATCAGGTGCTCGCCGGCCGCGGCGCCGCCGCGGCCTGAGACGAGCAGCGGCTTCCGCCGCGCGCCCAATCGCCCTATCGGCCTTCTGGCGCGCGCTGTTGCGTCGGCGGCCGCCACGCCAATTCCAGGGATCTCGTCGTCTATGGCGGAAACAATCGTCACCGAGCATCTCTTCATCACGCTGTCGGATGGCGCGCGCCTCGCCGCGCGACTGTGGCTACCCGACGATGCGATGCAAAAGCCCGTTCCGGCGATCCTCGAATATATCCCCTATCGCAAGCGCGACGGCACCCGCGGGCGCGATGAACCGATGCATGGCTGGTTCGCTGCGCAAGGCTATGGCGCGATCCGCGTCGACATGCGCGGCTCGGGCGAATCGGACGGCCATATGGCCGATGAATATCTCGCCCAAGAGCTCGATGACGCCTGCGAAGTGATCGACTGGCTCAGCCGCCAGCGCTGGTGCAATGGACGCGTCGGCATGATGGGCAAATCCTGGGGCGGCTTCAACGCGCTGCAAACGGCGGCGCTGCGTCCGCCGGCGTTGAAAGCGATCATCACCGTCTGCTCGACCGACGATCGCTATGCCGACGACATTCATTTCATGGGCGGCGCGCTGCTGAACGACAATCTGTGGTGGGGCGCGATCATGCTCGCCTACCAGGCGCGCCCGGCCGATCCGGAACTCGTCGGCGCGGGTTGGCGCGACCAATGGCGCGAGCGGCTGGAAAGCCTGCCGTTCTTCCCAGCGATTTGGCTCACCCACCAGCGTCGCGACGCCTATTGGCGGCATGGCTCGGTCTGCGAGGATTTTTCCGCGATACAATGCCCGGTCTTCGCGGTCGGCGGCTGGGCCGACGCCTATACCAATGCGATCCCGCGTCTGCTCGAAGGGCTCGCCGCGCCGCGGCGCGGGCTGATCGGCCCCTGGGCGCATCTCTATCCCCAGGACGGCAAGCCGGGGCCGGCGATCGGCTTTCTCCAGGAAGCCTTGCGTTGGTGGGATCACTGGCTGAAGGACGAAGATCGCGGGATCATGGCCGAGCCGCTGCTGCGCGCCTTCATCGAGGATTGGACGCCGCCGGGCGGCCGTGATCCCATGCCCGGCCGTTTTGTCGGCGAAGCGCAATGGCCGTCGCCGACTATCGAGTGGCGCGCGCTTCATCTCAATAGCGACGGTCTCGGCGCCGCCCCTCTGGCCGGCGCGGAGGCGACAATCCGCTCGCCCTGCTGGACCGGTCTCGCCGTCGGCGAATGGATGGGCACGGGCGTGGCGGGCGAGGGGCCGGCGGACCAGCGCCATGACGATGGCTTCTCGCTCCTCTTCGACGGCGCGCCGCTGGCGGAACGCATGGAGCTTCTCGGCGCGCCCGAGATTACGATCGCGATCGCCTCCGACAAGCCTGTCGCGCAGCTTTGCGCGCGACTCTGCGACGTCGCGCCGGATGGTACGTCGCGGCGTGTCTCCTATGGCGTGCTCAACCTCACGCATCGCGACAGCCATGCTGAGCCGAGCGCGCTGGCGCCCGGCGCGTTCTATGACATTCGCCTGAAGCTCAATGATTGCGGCTATGCCTTCGCGCCCGGCCATGTCGTGCGGCTGGCGCTTTCGAGCGCCTATTGGCCGCTGATCTGGCCGGCGCCGGAAGCGGCGACATTGACGGTGCGCCTGCCTGGCAAGCTCGTCCTGCCGGTGCGCCCCGCCGATCCATCCGACGCGGCAATCAGTTTCGCGCCGCCTTTGCGCGGCGCCCTCGCGCCCATCGCCAAAGTCGCCGAGGGGCGCATGACCCGCACCGCGACGCTCGATCTCCTGACCGGCGTCGCGACCTATGTGACGCATGGCGAGGGCGGCCTGTTCGGCGAAGGCGCCCATCGCTTCGACGCGATCGACACGACGGTTTCGCATGATCTCAGGCGCGAACTGACGATCGGCGCCGGGGATCCGCTTTCCGCGCGCTATTCCATCACTCAGAAATACGCGCTTGGCCGCGAGGGCTGGCGCATTGTCATCGAAACCCGGACTTCGATGCATGCGACAGCGACGGATTTCGTCGTGCAGGCAAGCGTCCGCGCCTATGAGAATGGCGCGCTGGCGGGCGCACGCGAAATGGCGGAGACGATCCCGCGCGATCTTCTTTAGAGGTCGTCGTTTATGGCGCGCGCAAATCGGCCCGCTCCGGCCAGCCAAGTGGATCGGGTTCAAAAAGCGCCTATGCTGGCCGAATGGACAAAAGCCGTTTGAGGCGGTCCGCAGCGCGCAGGAAGGTCGCTCCATGTCGAATGATCCGCTTCTTCAGCCTTACCAACTGAAGCATCTCACCTTGAGAAACCGGATCATGACAACAGCTCATGAGCCGGCCTATCCCGAAGACGGCATGCCGAAAGAGCGCTATCGCGCCTATCATGCCGAACGGGCGAAAGCCGGAATCGCCATGACGATGACAGCGGGATCAGCGGCGGTGTCGCGCGACAGCCCGCCGGCGTTCAACAATATCCTCGCCTACAAGGACGAAGTGGTCTCATGGATGAAGGAACTGGCCGATGCCTGCCACGAGCATGGCGCCGCCGTGATGATCCAATTGACGCATCTCGGCCGGCGCACACGCTGGGACAATGGCGACTGGCTGCCGGTGGTTTCTTCCTCTCATAAAAGAGAAGCCGCCCATCGCGCCTTTCCCAAGAAGATCGAAGACTGGGACATCGCCCGCATCGTGAAAGATTACGCGGACGCCGCCGAGCGCATGAAGGCCGCCGGTCTCGATGGGATCGAACTGGAGGCCTATGGCCATCTGATGGATCAATTCTGGTCGCCGCTGACCAATGAACTCGATCCGCCTTATGGCGGCTCGCTCGACAATCGCCTGCGTTTCGCATTCGAGGTTCTGACCGCCATCCGCGAACGTGTCGGCGCCGATTTCATCGTCGGCATGCGCTACAGCGCCGATGAAGTTCTGGACGGCGGCCTCACCAAACAAGACGGCTTTGAGATTTCGCGAAGGTTGAAAGAAAGCGGCATGGTCGACTTTCTCAATATCATTCGCGGACATATCGACACCGACGCCGGATTGACCGACGTCATTCCGGTGCAGGGCATGGCGAGTTCCCCGCATCTCGACTTCGCCGGCGAAATCCGCGCCGCCACGAAATTTCCGACCTTCCACGCCGCCCGAATTCCCGATGTGGCGACGGCGCGCCATGCGATTGCGTCGGGCAAGCTCGACATGGTGGGGATGACGCGGGCGCATATGACCGATCCCCATATCGTGCGAAAGATCGTCGAGGGCCGCGAGAACGACATTCGTCCCTGCGTCGGGGCCAATTATTGTCTCGACCGCATCTATCAGGGCGGCGCCGCTTATTGCATCCACAATCCCGCGACGGGTCGCGAGACGACCATGCCGCATGAAATCGCCAGAGCCGACGTCAGGCGCAGGATCGTCGTTATCGGCGCGGGACCAGCGGGATTAGAGGCGGCCCGGGTCGCCGCTGAGCGCGGCCATGAGGTCGTCGTCTTCGAGATGGCGGACAAGCCGGGCGGTCAGATTCGGCTCACCGCGCAGAGCGCGCGTCGCCGTGAGATGATCGGCATCATCGATTGGCGCATGGCGCAATGCGAGGCGCGTGGCGTCGCGTTCCGTTTCAACGCCTTCGCCGAGGCCGATGACGTCCTCGCCGAGAATCCCGACGTCGCGATCGTCGCGACGGGCGGCTTTCCGCATACCGAAGTCCTCGCCGCGGGCAACGATCTCGTCGCGTCGAGCTGGGACATCATTTCGGGCGACGTCAAACCGGGCGCCAATGTGCTGCTGTTCGACGATGCTGGCGACCATGCGGCGATGCAGGCGGGCGAATTCATCGCCAGGAGCGGCGCCAGGCTGGAAGTGATGACGCCCGACCGCTCCTTTGCGCCGGAAGTGATGGCGATGAATCTCGTCCCCTATATGCGCGCCCTGCAGAAACTCGATGTGACCTTCACGGTGACCTACCGGCTTGAAGCGGTCCGCCGCGACGGCAATGAGCTCGTCGCAATCATCGGCAGCGATTACGACAGCGTCCGCAAGGAAAGGCGGTTCGACCAGATCGTCGTCAATCACGGAACGATTCCGATGGACGATCTCTATTTTCAGTTGAAGCTGCTTTCGCGCAATCTCGGCGCCGTCGATTATGACGCTCTCATCGCCGGTCGGGCGCAGAAGACAGCGAGCAATTCGAACGGCAAGTTTCAGCTTTTTCGGATCGGCGACGCCGTTTCCGCGCGCAACACCCATGCCGCCATCTATGATGCGTTGCGACTGGCGAAGGATCTGTGATGGCGCCGATTGTTCGCATCGGCCCAATTCTTCCGTGACTTTTGAATTTAGACTCATATCGCGAATGCGTTGGCGCCAGGCAGCGCGGCGGCGTAAGCTGCCCGTGAACGAACCAGGCAGGTTCGGCAAACAAAATGGGAGGATGCCATGGGCGACAATCGCGGTTTGGTCTATCTCGGGCCCGGCAAGGTCGAGGTGCAGAATATCGCCGATCCGAAGTTCGAAGATCCGCACGGCCGCAAGATCGAGCATGCCGTCATTCTCAAAGTCGTTTCGACCAACATTTGCGGCTCCGACCAGCATATGGTGCGCGGCCGCACCACCGCGCAGGCCGGCCTGGTGCTCGGCCATGAGATCACCGGCGAAGTGATCGAAACGGGCGCGGATGTCGAATTGCTGAGCAAGGGCGACATTGTCTCGGTGCCGTTCAATGTCGCCTGCGGGCGCTGCCGCACCTGCAAATCGGGCGACACCGGCGTCTGCCTGCATGTCAATGACGCGCGCGCGGGCGGCGCCTATGGCTATGTCGACATGGGCGGCTGGATCGGCGGCCAGGCGCGCTACGTCATGGTCCCTTACGCGGATTTCAATCTGTTGAAATTTCCCGATCGCGACCAGGCGATGGCGAAAATCCGCGATCTCACCATGTTGTCGGACATTCTGCCGACCGGCTTTCACGGCGCTGTCAGGGCCGGAGTCGGCGTGGGCTCCATCGTCTATGTCGCCGGCGCCGGCCCGGTCGGCCTGGCGGCCGCCGCTTCTTCGCGCATCCTGGGCGCGGCGGTGACGATGATCGGCGACTTCAACAAGGACCGCCTCGCGCATGCCGAGAAGATGGGCTTCACGCCGATCGATCTTGGCAAGCACGATCGCCTCGGCGAAATGATCGCCGCAGTGGTCGGCGCGCCCGAGGTCGACGCGGCGATCGACGCCGTCGGCTTCGAGGCGCGCGGCCATTCCGGCGTCGAGCAACCGGCGATCGTACTCAACCAGATGATGGAGATCACCCGCGCCGCCGGCTCGATCGGCGTTCCCGGCCTCTATGTCACCGAGGATCCCGGCGGCGTCGATGCGGCGGCCCAGAAGGGCAGCCTCAGCCTGCGGCTCGGTCTTGGCTGGGCGAAGGCGCAATCCTTTCACACCGGCCAGACGCCGGTGATCCGCTACAATCGCCAGCTCATGATGGCGATCCTGCATGGACGGCTGAATATTGCCGAGATCGTCAATGCAAAGGTGATTTCGCTGGAAGAGGCGCCGAAGGGTTACGAGACCTTTGATCAGGGCGCGGCGGCGAAGTTTGTCCTCGACCCGCACGGCATGTTGTCGAAGGCGGCGTGAGCATGCATACGGGGAGGGAGGCAGTAACCTCCCCGCCGCCACCTTGTCAGACCGAAAATGTCAGCGCGATCCCGTCTCCGCAGCCTACCGATGCGGGTCGGGGAAGACGAAGGCGCGCCATCCCTTGCGTTCAAAGGGTTTCCAGGCGCCCTCGGGCTGGGACAGGCGATCCGCGATCGCATAGACCGCCGCCGGATTATGCCCCATGCCGCAATGGCTGCTCTCGATCTCGATGCTTTCGCTTCGCGCCGAGGTCGCATCCATGCAGCCGCGCCATGCGCAGACGCCGTCGGTACGGCTGAAGATTGCTGTCGTCGGAACGGGAGGCGGCCCGGCGAGGTCGCCGCCGAATTGCGGGTCGCTTTCATCGGCCCGGCGACCGCTGGTCATCTCATAAATGCGCCAGGCGTTCGTCGATTTCGGGCTGCTGGCGAACGGGCTGCCCAGCGTGATGACGGAGCGAACGCGATCGGGAAAGATCTTCGCGAGCTGCCGCGCATAGAGGCCGCCAAGGCTCCACCCGATCAGGCTGACCTTGCGGCCCTGCGCTTCGTTCAGGTCGCGCAGCAGGGCGATCAGGCCGTCGCGGAGGCCCTCGCGAAGTCCGAGGTTGCGCCCAAGGCCCCAGCCGCTTGCAGCATAACCCTGGCCATTCAGGAAGCTGCGCAGCGGCTTGGTGGAGACGTCGCTGGCCAGAAGCCCGGGCAGGACGAGGACAGGATGACCGTCGCCCTTCGGGCTCATCGAGAGCAGCGGCAGCATGCCGACAAATGCGCCCAATTCAGGAATGGCGCGCCCCTCGAGGAGCATAAGCCCCCGCGACGGCGGGGAAAGCGTCTCAGCGGCGACCGACATCGGAGCTCCTTGTTTTGTTCTCTTCGCGATAAAATCGCCGCCTTCAGCATAGTCCCAGGGCAAATCGATAACGCTCGCCTTTCCCGGGAAAGCGTGAGTCCATCAACCTAGATAACGCGCGACGGCATTTCAAGCATTGAACGGGCGAATATTGTTGATCCGCGGCGCCTAAAGCATGCGGAGCAGGACCTCGCCGGCATAGAGCAGAAGGCCAGCCAGGCCGCCGATCAGCGCGCCATTGAAGCGAATGTATTGAAGATCCTTGCCGACGTTGATCTCGATCAAATCGATCAATTGCCGCATGTCCCAATTCTTGACCTGGTCCGCGATGAAGGTCGAGACGCCGCCCTTATGGTTCGCGATGAAGCTGCTGAGAACCAGCACCATTCCGCGATTGATCTCGGCGCGTATTTCGGGATCGGTCGTGAGCTGGGCGCCTGCTTCGCGGAAGAGATTGGCGAGATGGCGGTGCAGGAGCCCGGTCTCGCTGGTTGCGCTGTGGTCGACGAAGGCCCGTATGTTGGACCACAGATTGGCGATGAGCTGGCCAAGCTCGGGGCGGCTCAGGACATCGCGCTTCAGCCCATCGAGTCGCGAGGCGAAGGCCGGCTCGGTTTCCATCCTGTCGATGAGGGACAGCGCCAGCCGATCGAATTCGCCACGGAATGGGTGATCGGGATTGGTCCGCACGTCTTCAAAAAATGCGCCCGCGGAAGCCGCGATCTTCTTCAACAAATAAGCGTCGGCGCGATAAAGCTTGAGCAGGGTGGGGAGTTCGGCGCGAATTTTCTCGCGGATCGCCGCCAGCGTATCCGTCCTGTTCAAGGCCTCGTGCAGGGCGCGCATGAGATCGTCCAGCAGAGCCTGGTGCCGACCCTCGCGGATGAAGGACCGCAGAGTCCCTGCCGCCAGGGGGGCGATGTCGATCGACTGGAGCAGCGTCTGGAGACGGCGGCTTACAAAGGTTTTCAGGCCGGAGGTTTCCGTCGCTGCGATCACTTCGGGCAAAAGACGCAGGACGAAACGCGCGAGGTCGGCGCTTCGCTTGTGATCGCTCAGCCACTCCGCGATGAACGAAGCGAAGTCGGTCTGGTTGAGCTTGGCGGCGACCGGCGCGGCGTCGAGGAAATGTTCTTCGACAAACTCGCCGAGCTTGTCGGCGATGCGATGCTGGTTGTTCGGGATGATCGCAGTATGAGGAATCGGCAAGCCGAGTGGTCGGCGAAACAGCGCGACGACGGCGTACCAATCCGCCAGCCCGCCGATGGTGGCCGCTTCCGCGAAAGCCGCGAGATAGCCAAAGGCCGGATGTTTGTCGGCCATGATTTTGGCGAAGACGAGCAAGCCGAGCGATCCGGCGAGCGTCAGCGTCGCGGCCAATTTCACGCGGCCAAGTTCGGCGGCGCGCTCGGTCTCGCCTGCTTTCAGCGCTGGGTAAACATTCTGGGCGGCGCTCATGAGATCAGTCCGCGTTGCGGCGATCTTTCGCTCCATCGCCATTGTTGCGCAGCGACAGGCAATTTCAACGCATTGGAAACGGGCGGCTCAGCGCCGCCCAGGTCAGTTGACGCCAGAGGAAGCTCGCGCGAGCGGGTCTTCCCTGGAGTCGCCTTGTCGGCTGTTTCAGGCGGCCTTGCTGCTCAGCGAAGCGGCCTTGGAGAAATTCTCCTGCGCCGACTTGGCGCCGTCCGAAATCAGCTTGCCGAAATATTCGGCAGTCGCCTTGGCGCGAGCGGCGGCGGCGTCGCCGCGGGCGCGCAGATAGTCGGACTGGATCTGCATCGCTTCGCCGAAAGACTTGGCGGCCGCGAGCTTGTCGACATTGGCGAAAAACGCCGCGGCGTCCTGATACAGGGCCTGCTGAATAGTGCGGCTGACCTTGGCGGTCTCGACGACCGAACCGGTCACGGCGCTCTCGATCGCGGCGGTGACCTTCTCGGCCCGGGCCTCGACGTCGGCCGAGCGATCCTTGGCGGCGCCGGCGGCGCGCTTGACGAAATCGCGAGCGGCTTCAGGCACTTCGACGTTCTGAAGGGTCTTCAGCGCCTCGGTGACGGGAGCGAAGGCTTCTTTCAGCGTGTTCAACATGTCGGTGTTTTGTGTGTTGGCGGTCATTTCTCTCTCCATCCTCGGTTTGTGAGCTATGGCGCCCCGTCCGAAGGGCCCAGGGCGAGACTGTTATGGCGCCTCATCTTGTGCAGTGCAATATTATTATTGCACTGCACCATCACGATTTCGTGATCGGAGACTGCGGCGTTCAGCGGGCCGCTTCCGGCAGGCCGTAGGCCTCGCGCTGGGCGCGCACCTCAGCGACATTATGGCCAAGCAGGACGATGTCGTGTTTGCGCCCCTGACGATCGCGGACATGGTCGCGAAGGAGCGCTTCCGCGCGAAAGCCGAGGCCTTCGAACAGCGCGATCGCTCCGGTCTGATCGACCGTCATCTGCACGACGATCTTTTCGAGCTCCGCCTCCAGGGCCAGCGCGAACATTTCTTGCGACAGAGCCCGACCGACGCCAAGACCGCGCCGCTCTCTCGCCACGACCATGCGGATCTCGCCGACATGGGGCGACCAGGACAGCGGATCGCAGACCAGCGCGCCGCAGCCAATGACATGACCGTCCCTGACGGCGATGAGGCTGGTCATGGCGCCCCGCTCGATCTCCTTGATCCAGGCGGCAAGGACTTTCGGTTCGCTGATGTCGCGGGGCAAAAACAGCAGGTCGTGGGCCGGCAATCCGCGCGCGAAAGCGAGCGTCGCGGCTTCGTCCGCCCCTGTCATGCGGCGGAATTCAACTTCGCCGGCCTCGGTCTTGATATCAAGCGGATAGGAACGCTTTGTCTCGCCCGTCATGTCGAACGCTCGCTCAGCCATTGGTCCAGTTTCGGCCATAGACGCTTACTCGCATTCGCGCCCGCGGCGACGCTGATGTGGCCGCCTTTGAGAATGACCTCCTCCTTGTCCGTGGAGGAGACCGCTGGGATGAGCGGCCTGGCCGCGCCATAAGGAACGATATGGTCGTGCTCGGCGACCGCGTGCAGGATCGGAACCTTGATAGCGCCGAGCCTCGCCGGATGGCCGCCGACCGACATCGTGTCGTTGAAGAGACGATTGTCCCACATCAGGTCCTTGGTCGTTTGGCGAAAATATTCGCCCGCCAGCGGGAGCGTGTCCGTCGCCCAGCGATCGAACATCCGGTACGATTTGACATATTCGTCGTTCCAGATGTTTTCCCACAATTGCGTCTGGCCGACCAATCGTGAGGCCGGCCGCAACATTTCGAACGAGGCGAAAATCAATTCGGGCGGCACATTGCCGACGCTGTCGACCAGCCGATCGACATCGAAATAACGCCGGTCGGAAAAATTCTGAAAAAGCTTCATTTCGCGAAAGTCGACCGGCGTCGTGAAGCACACCAGATTCTTTAGCGGCCCTTCAGGAAAGATCGAGGCGTAGAGCGTCGAGAGCACGCCGCCAAAGCAATAACCGATGAGGCTGATGTCGCTCTCGCCGCAATCGCGCTGGATATGACGGATGCAACCGGGAATGAAATCGAGGACATAGTCCTCCATTCGCAACGATTTTTCCTCAGGCGACGGCGCCGTCCAGTCCAGCATGTAAACGTCGAAACCGCGTCTCAGGAGAAACTCGACAAGGCTCTGACCGGGCGCGAGATCGAGGACATAGCCGCGATTGGTGGTCGCCATCACGATCAACACGGGCACGCGATAAACCTCGTCGGCCTGCGGGCGATAATGGTGCAGCTTCATCGTTCCACGCGCCAGCACTGTATCCTTCGGCGTCGAGCCCACCGCCGGCGCCGGCGAGCCGAGATATTCGACGCCCTTGATGCTGCGCTGGATCGCGCGCTGCACCTCGCTCTGGATTCGATCCGGGATCGATTGGGCGGCGCTGGTCACCCCGGCTCTCCGTGCGATGGCGGCCGACGCGTTCGCGGCGGCCTGCGCGCGCCGGCGGCGCGGTCCTCGGCGGTCCCGCCGTCTCGTCCCATTTGATGCAGGATCGCCTTGATCTCGGCGAGCTGGTTTTCGATTCCCTGCAGGCGCTCGCCCATAGCGATGAACTGCGTCCGGCTCGGCAGATTCATGCTGGTCAGATATTTCTCCATCGCTTCGCCGAGCGCCTTTTGCGCGGCCATCGACGCGCCGCCGGCCTGATTCATCGCGCGGCTAAAGCCTTCCGACTCCATCGCTTTGTTGGCGAAAGAATTGAACCCGCTCTCCAGGTCGCCAAGAAAGCCACGCCAGAGCGCGGCCGGGTCGTTCGCCTTGTCGGGCATCGAGCGCTCTCCCCCGCACCGTGCATCGGGCTCGTTGGTCCCCCTGTCACGGGTCGCCATTTCATACTTTTGATGGGCGAGGGTCAACACGGGCTGAAAATCATGCGATAAAACATGCTTCAGACGCGCATTCGGAAGGAATAGCTGGTTTGGATCTTTCGCTTCATCAGCCGCCGCAATTGGCCAGGGCCAATGGCATCGAGCTCTGCTACGAAATCTTCGGCGCGGCGAATGCGGAGCCGATGGTGCTGATCATGGGGCTCGGCTCCCAGATGATCCTTTGGCACGACGAATTCTGTCGCGAACTCGCCTCGCGCGGATTCCGCGTCATCCGCTTCGACAATCGCGACATCGGAAAGTCCACCAGACTGACGGGCGGCAAACCGCTCACCGCGGTCGAGCTGCTCAAACTGCGGTTTCTTCGCATGCCCGTCGCCGCGCCTTACAAATTGAGCGACATGGCCGACGACGTCATCGGGCTGATGGATGCGCTCGGCATTGACTCCGCTCATATCGTCGGCGCCTCGATGGGCGGCATGATCGCGCAAGAGCTCGTCATCAATCATCCCAAACGCGTGCGCACGCTGACCTCGATCATGTCGACGACCGGAGATCCCCGCCTGCCGCCAGCCACACCCGAGGCGACGGCCATTCTGATGGCGCCGCCGCCCAAGTCCAGGCAGGAATATCTCGAACGCTTCGCGCATACATGGCGCGTCTTGCGGGCGGGCAGTTTCCCGATCGACGAAGCGAGGGATCGCGAGCAGGCCGAACGGAACTTCGAACGTGGACTCAATCCGGCCGGCGTCGTGCGGCAGCTTCGCGCCATCCTCGCCTCGGGCAGCCGCAAGGCGCGGCTGGCGTCGGTGAAAACGCCGACCCTGGTCATTCACGGAACCGTGGATCCGCTGGTGCGGCCGGAGGGCGGCAAGGACACCGCCGCGTCGATTCCCGGCGCGAGGCTTCTGATGATCGAAGGCATGGGCCACGCCCTGCCGATCTCGATGTGGCCGCAAATCATCAGCGCCATCGGGGCGCACGCCCACCAGGCGCCGAAGGCGTCATCGCGATAGAAGCCGCACAGTCGCCGCTCGGCGATCAACCGCCCGTCCAGACGTCGAGCACGTAACGGTTCTGCGTCCCCATATTGTCGATCCATCGCTGGGCGTCCTCTTCGGATGCGCCTGATTTCTCGCGATAAACGCCCATCAATGTCGCTTTGACGCCTGGCTCCATCCTGCCGCCGTCGCCACAGACATAGACGATCGCGCCGTCCTCGATCATCCGCCAAACGCTGTCGCGCTGTTCCTCGAGGAGATGCTGCACATAGGTCTTGGCGCCATTGGCGCGGGAAAAAGCGACATGGAGCGCGACGAGGCCGCGCGCCTCGTAATCCTTCAGTTCGTCCGCATAGAGGAAGTCCTGATCAGACCGCCGACAGCCGAAGAACAATTTGGCCGGCCCCAGCATGCGGCCATCCGCGGCAACGCTCGCGCGCTCCTGAAGGAAGCCGCGAAACGGCGCCAGTCCGGTGCCCGGCCCGATCATGACGATCGGCTTCAAGGGATCGTCGGGCAGGCGGAAGCCCGCTCTCGTTTCGCGCACCATCGCGTGGATCGTATCGCCGACCCGGCGACCGGCGAGGAAATTCGAGCACACGCCCCTGTAGACGCCCTGACCGGGTTCCCTCCCGCCGGCGACGACGCCGACCGTGATGCTGCAACGCGCCGGTCCGCCCGCCCGCGGCGAGGAAGAGATCGAATAATAGCGCGGCGACAGAAGCGACAGCATTTCGAGATAGGCATGGAACGGCAGTTCGCAGGCGGGATGCTCGTCAAGGAGGTTGAATATCGACTTGCGCTTGGCCAGCACCTCCTGGCGATAAAGTTCATTGGCTTCGGATTCGTCGCCCGCCAGGGCCAGCAGTTTCGGTTTGGTTACCGGACAGCGGGTATGCTCGGCCATGATCTGGATCTGTTTGCGGGTCGCCGCCTGTTGCAACTCGACGAATTCCGACAGCAGGCGGCCGACCGAGACCGGCTTGCCGACTGGTAATTGCGCGCGCCGTCCCTCGGCGACATGAAGGCTGATCTGATCGCCGGGCACGAAGCCGAAGCGTCGCGCGACCGCGTCGACCAGCGTCGGATCATTACGCGGAACGACGCTCAGATGGTCGCCGACTCTATAGGCGACGCCCTCGGGGAGTTCGATCTCGATGTGCCGGGTCGAGCGCTCGGAGGGGTTCGGACCGTTCCGATTCTGCAGCTCGCTGTTGGCGAGTATCTTCATCGGGGCGACGCCTGGCCCGACGAGCGCATTGACGGCGTTCGGCGCGACGGGCTCGACCTGATAGAGCGGCGCGTCTTCGTTGCGCTGGAAGCGCGCGTCGACGCCGAATTCCTTGGCCGCCAGCGCGCGGAGCGTGGCGAACCAGGTCTCGAACTGCCCGTCAAGATCGCCGCGCGCGTCGCCCTCGCCGCGGGTGAACACGCTGCGGGCGCCATGACTGGCAAGCTTTTCGTCGATCAGTCGTGGGATCGACTGATAGGTCGCCGCCCAATCGCTGTTGCCGCAGCCGAAGACAGCGTAGCGCAGTTTATCGAAGACGCCATTCGGCAGATCGCCGCTGAGCCAATTGACGAACGCCACGGCATTGTCCGGCGGCGCGCCATTATAGGAGGCGCAGAAGATCAGGACGCCGCCTTCCCCAGGCAGTTTGCCGACGAATTCATCGAGCGGTCCGAGCCGCGTCTCAAAGCCATTGACCTCAGCGAGATCGGCGACGCGCGTCGCCAGCTCCTCGGCCGTGCCCAGATTCGATCCATAGAGCACGAGCAGCGGCGTATTGTGTCCAGTCCGCACGCGGGCGGCGGCGACCGGCGCGGCCGCATCGGTCGCGACGACTGCGGACGGACTGGCCGCTGGCGCGCGATCGCTGTGCGGACGCGGTCGCGCCTTGATCTTGAATCCATCCGGCTTGATCGTCAGCGTCTCCTTGAGCGCCATTTGGTAGCGGGCATGGTCGATGAGCCGGAACCGCTGCAGGATCATGCCGAGAGCCAGCGCCGATTCGTGCATCGCAAAGCCGCGGCCGATGCAGGCGCGCTGCCCGTTGCCGAAGGGCTTCCAGGCATTGGCCGGCCGGGCGGCCTCCGCTTCGCGGCTGAAATTCTCCGGATCGAAAACATCAGGATTTGGCCCCCATACCGCTTTATCCCGATGCAGCGCCAGAACCAGGACGGTGATGAATACGCCTTTCTTCAGCGCATATTTGCCGCCGATCACCTCGTCCTTCAGCGGCGTCACGCCATAGGCCGGCGCCGGCGGCCACATGCGCAGGCATTCCTTCAGGACCTGCGTGATATAGGCGAGCTGCGTCACCTGCTGGTAGGTCGGCTTCGCGCCGACGTCCGGTCCGAGCACCCGATCGACTTCGTCATAGGCTTTCCTGAGCACGTCGGGGTGCTTCAACAAAGCGTAGATCGCGCAGGACAGCAGCCCGCTGGTGGTTTCATGTCCCGCGATCAGGAACGTATTGATCTGGTAGCGGATGTTGACGTCGTCGAGCTGTTCGCCGGTGGCGCGGTCGACGCCGGTCATCATCGCCCCGAGCATGTCCTTCTTGGTCGCCGCGGCTTCCGCGTCCTTGCGGCGTTCGGCGACGATCTCATCGACCATCCCATTCATGAACGCGACATCGCCGGCCATGTCGCGCTTGCGGTTGCGCATCCATAGACTCTCGAGGGGCAGGCCGCGCGTCAGCATGATCGTCTCGAGCGAGCGCACCAGCGAGGCGACGAATGGATGGTAATCGCGCCGATAGAACGAATTGAAGCGGTAGTCGAAACCGCACAGGCCAATGGTGTCGAGGGTCAGCGCGGTCATGTCGTGAACGACGTCGATCTCGTCGTCGGCGTTGAGTCGCTCCCACTTCTTCACAAGCTGTTCGGCGATATCGACCATCATCGGATGGTAGGATTGCATCGCGCGATTGCCGAAGGGCTGCAGCAGAATGTGGTGCGCCTTGCTCCAGTTCGGCTCGCGCGTGTCGGCGGTGAACAGCCCGTCGCCGCCGATCGCGCGAACCCGGCGCAACGAGCCGCGCACCGCTTTGTCGAAGCGCTTCTCGTCGCTCAATTCGTCGACCAGCGCGAAGCCGGAGACGACGACGAAGGGCGCGCCCATCATGTCGAGCCAGAAGATGGGTCCGAGTTCCTTGACGAGACGGGCGAGATGCTGGACCGGCTTGGCCGAGTCAATCGACAGCATATTGCCCACTACCGGCTTTCCAGGCGGCCGCGGGATCGAGTCGAGCGCGTGTTTGGCGGCCATGTCGATCGTTTCTCCTCCCGGCGCTCAGCTTTGCGGCTGTGCGTTTGCGGCAATGCGCTCAAGGCTACCTTGGCCGCGCGGCCTTGCAAAGCGCCAGCGCGGGTCTATGGCGTATGAGACGTACGAGCGAGGCGGATTCCCTCATTGTTTGCGTGGCGGAGCGGCGCGCGAGAAGAATTCGAAGTCACGGACGATAGCGAAGCGATCGCCGCCTCCGGCGGTCGTCCCAAGGACGATCCTTGAGTTCGAATTCTTCTCGCGCATAATCGCCTTCATGCAATCAATGAAGCCCTGTCGCCACAAGCGTCGTCCTGCTCGCTCGCGCCGTGCACCAGGAATGAGCGGCGCCGTGGCTATCGCAGGGCTCACCCCGCCGCGGCGCGCCGGCGCGCCTCTTCATCGACAAGGTCTTTCTTCGACAGCTTGCCGACGGGCGTTCTCGGCAGCGTGTCGCGCACTTCGAGCTCCGAGATCATCTCATGCTTGCCGAGGCGCTCCTTGAGGAACGACTTCAATTCGTCGAGGCCAAGCGTCGGCGAACCGGGCTTGAGCGCGACGAAAGCCTTGGGCGACTGTCCGCGATAGGCGTCCGGCACGCCGATGACGCAGGCTTCGGCGACGGCGGGATGCTGGTAGATCGCTTCCTCAATATTCCGGGGATAGACGTTGTAGCCGCCGCATAGCAACATGTCCTTGATGCGGTCGACGATAAAGACATAGCCGTCGGAATCCATATAGCCGACATCGCCGGTGCGCAGAAATCCGTCGGCTGTTCGCATCTCGGCCGTCGCCTTCTCGTTCTTCCAATAGCCGAGCATGACGTTGGGCCCGGAAATACAGAGCTCGCCACGCTCGCCGAGCGCGACTTCCTTGTCGGGATTGTCGACGCTGACGAATTTCAACGTAATGCCGGGAAACGGGATGCCGCAGGAGCCAGGCCTCGGCACGCGTCCGGTCGGAGTGAAGGTGCCCGCCGGCGAAGTCTCGGTCATGCCCCACCCCTCGGAAATATCGCGGCCGGTCTTTTCCTTGAACCGCTGCAGAACCTCGACAGGCAGCGGCGCTCCGCCGGAGCAGCAGTATTTCAGCGAAGACAGATCGGCGTCTTTGGCGCCGGGATGTCCCAGCAACGCGAGATACATGGTGGGCACGCCAAAAAACAAGGTGACGCGCTTGGCCGCGATATCCCTGATCGTCGGCTCGAGTTCAAAACGCGCGTGCATGATCATTTCGGCGCCGATGCGGATGCACAGCAGCACGTTGGCGGTGAGGGCGTAGATATGGAACAGCGGCAGCGCGATCAGCGTGCGCTCTTCGCCATCGCTGATCAGGCGCCCTTCGACCTGCGTCGACATCCAATATTGATAGCTCGCCGACGTCAGATTGGAATGGGTGAGCATCGCGCCTTTGGGAAGACCGGTGGTGCCCCCGGTATATTGCAGCACGGCGATCGCCTTGGTCAGATCGGCGATAGGATGGGCCTGATAATCGCCGTCGTTGGCGAGCAGCTTCTCAAAGGAAATATGGCTTTCGTCGGCAGGGACCGGCACGACCTGTTTGGCGCTTTCCATATGGGCGCGCACCGCGGCAGGATTGCCGGCCATTTCGGCGATTTCGCCGACGATCAATCCCTTGAGGCGCGTCTTGCCAAGCAGGCGGTCCATCTGCGGATAGAGCGCCGGCACGTTCAGGGTGATGATGAAATCGGTCTCGCTGTCGTCGACCTTGTGCTCGAGCACTTTTTCCGCGTCCAGCGGCGAATAGTTCACCACCGTGCCGCCAGCTTTCAGAATAGCGAACAGGCCGATAATCGCATGCGGCGAGTTCGGCAGATAGAGCCCGACATGGACGCCTGGGCCAACGCCGAGGTTCTGCAGGCCCTTGGCGGCGCGGGCGACGAGGCGGCCGAGTTCGCCGTAAGAGATTTTGCGCCCCATGAAATCCACGGCCGGGCGGTCGCTCCATCTGGCGATCGCATCATCGAGGATTTGTTGGACCGTCGAGGCGACGACCGCCGCCGTCCAGTCCATACCCGCTGGATAGGACCGAAGCCACGGATGGCTGAGCATGGAGCCTCCCTATTTTATTGGCGCGGCGCGCGGCCCCGCTGCGTCAATCTTGACCCAATGCCGGCGTTCGTCAACCGGCCTCAGCCGGGCGTCGCCTGAGCCTGAAACGCATCGCCCCATTTGACCGTTCTATCGCAGCCCCTCAAGAAGGGCCTATCCCAAGCCGCGTAAGGCCTGATAGGAATCCCTTAGGTTCAAGAAGAAGCGAATTTGGGGAGGAGACGAGCCAGATGGCCAGGACGATCAAGAAGCTCACCGCCATGGACGCCGCCTATCTCTATATGGAGACGCCCGAAGTGCCGATGCATGTCGGCAGCATGGCTTTATTCAAACTGCCCGGGAAATATCGCGGCGATTTCTTCGAAGACATGAAATCGATGATCGGCGGTCGTCTGCATCTTGCGCCGATGCTGAACTGGAAACTCGCTCATACGCCGCTCGACATTGACCGTCCAAGCTGGATCGAGGACGAGCAATTCGACATCGATCGGCACATTCTTCGCGGCGCGTTGCCCGCTCCCGCCGACATTCCAACGTTGCAGCGCCTGGTCGGCTGGATGCACGCCAAGCTTTTGAATCGCGCCCGGCCGTTATGGGAGATCTATGTTTTCGAGGGTCTCCCGGACCATCAAGTGGCGATCTATTCCAAGATGCATCACGCTTGTATCGATGGCGGCGCTGGCGCGGCGATGACGCAGCTGCTTTACGATGCAACGCCGACGCCGCGGGAGACGGCCAAGCCGACAGCCGGCAAAGCGGACAAGCAAAGCGATGACCGCGATTTCGTCTCCTCGCTCGTTTCCTCGTCGCTGCAATTCTGGAATCTCAGCGATCGCAGCTCGCTGTTGCCGAAGATCGACACGCCGCGCACCGGCAAAACCGACCTCGGGTCGGTGCTGGTCGATGCGTTCATGGACAGCCTGAGCCAAGGACGGCAGTTCGTCGAAAGCCTGCCGAATATCTTGAAAGTGATCAACGAAGTCGGCGGCAAGATCGCCTCGCCCGGCGGCCTCGCCGATCTCAAGAAGATGGCGGCGCCGCCAACCCCGCTCAATGGCACGATTTCGTCGGAGAGGAGCTATGCGACGGCCAGCCTTTCGATGTCTCGCGTGAAGGCGGTGGCGGCGAAGGCGGGGGTCAAGCTCAACGATGTCGTGCTGGCGATCTCGAGCGGCGTTTTGCGCCAGCATCTCCTGAAACAGCACGCGCTGCCCGACAAATCGCTTACCGCGTTCGTTCCGATATCGACGCGCGAGGCGGGCGACGCTTCGGCGAGCAATCAGGTCATGGGCATGATCTGCCAGCTTGCGACCGACATCGCCGATCCGAAAGTGCGGCTCGAGACGATCTTCGCTGAATCGGCGAAGGCCAAGGAATTGTCGAGCCCGCTGAAGCAGCTCATGCCGCTGGTTAGCGATACGGTCGCGTTGGGATCGCCGATGGGCATCCAGGTGCTGTCGCTGTTCTACAGCCGCTCGAATCTGGCGAATGTTTTGCCGCCGGCCGTCAATGTCGCCATTTCGAATGTGTTCGGGCCGAAGTTCACTCTATACGCCAATGGCGCCGAACTGCTGCATTCCTATCCGGTCTCGATCGTCACCCATGGCATGGGATTGAACATCACACTGCAAAGCTATCGGGACTGGCTCGATTTTGGCTTCATCGCGGCCGCCAACATTCTGCCCGACACGCAGACGATGGCGAACGCGCTGCCGGACGAACTTGCGCAGCTCGAAAAGGCATACGGCCTTCCGGCTTGAGACGCAGTGCTATCTGGGGAAGACGGATGGTCGCGGAAGCAGAGATTCTGTTAGGTCGTACGCTACCCTTCGACGTCATGGCCGGGCTTGTCCCGGCCATCCATGCGGGGCCGTTGCAAGAAACTTTCGAAGTTGGCGACTTCCGAACGGCGTGGATGCCCGGCACAAGGCCGGACATGACGTGCTGGGGTTGCATAGGGATGTCCAGAACGAAGAGCGATAGGGAGAGCGTGATGAACAGCAACGTCAACCGCAAGATTCTGCTGATCGAGAAACCGACCGGAAAGCTCGGGCCGGAGCATTTTCGACTCGTCGAGGATTCTATTCCGAATCCGAAGGAGGGTGAGGCGCTCTTAAGGGTCCGTTACATCTCGTTGGACGCGGCCAATCGCGCCTGGATGCATGGCGCCACCTATCGATCGGCCCTTGAAACCAACGAAGTGATGGCCGGCGGCGGCGTCGCGGAAGTCGTCGAATCGAAGGCGCCGGGTCTTCAGGCGGGCGATCTCGTCTTCGGCGACACCGGCTGGCAGGACTATGCGGTCCTGCCCGGCAAGCACCTGTCGAAGCTCCCGCATGTCGAGCCGATGACCCATCTTCTCAGCGTCTATGGCATTGCCGGTCTGACCGCCTATTTCGGTTTGCTCGATGTCGGCCGCCCTCAACCGGGCGAAACCGTGGTCGTCTCCGCGGCGGCGGGCTCGGTCGGCTCGATCGTCGGCCAGATCGCGAAGATCAAAGGTTGCCATGTGGTTGGAATCGCCGGCGGCGCGGAGAAATGCCGCTGGCTGACGAACGAGCTCGGCTTCGACGCGGCGGTCGATTACAAGGCCGGCGGATTGTTCAAGGCGCTGCGCGCCGTCGCGCCGAAAGGCGTGGATGTCTATTTCGACAATGTCGGCGGCGACATTCTCGAAGCCTGTCTTGCGCAGATGAACGTGCGCGGACGCATCGCCTGTTGCGGCGCGATCTCGCAATATGACGGCGCGGCGGCGGCGAGCGGACCGCGCGGCGTGCCGGGGCTGATCGTCGTCAAACGCCTGATCATGCAGGGCTTCATCGTGACCGATTATTTCAGCCAGCGCGATCGCGCGATCGCCGATCTCAGGTCATGGGTCGAGGCCGACAAGCTGAAAGTCGAGGAAGACGTCATTGCCGGCCTTGAAAATACGCCTGCGGCGCTCATCGGACTTCTCGCCGGCGAGAATCGCGGCAAACGCATGGTCAAGGTATAGCGCCGCAGCGACCTCGCGCTCACCGACCCGCATGGAGGCAAAGATGATCGTAGTGACGGGCAGCGTTGTGGCGAAAGCGGAAGGATTCGAAGAGGCGCGCAGGCTGAGCCTCGAACACGTTCATCGTTCCCGCGGCGAGCCAGGATGCCTGTCGCATGCCGTGCATGTCGATTGCGAGAACCCGCTGCGGCTGGTGTTCGTCGAGCAATGGGAAAGCGCCTCCGCGTTGCAGGCGCATTTCGCAGTGCCCGCTTCGCGCGATTTCGCACGGAATCTGCGGCCATTGGCGGAAAAAGTCACCCTCGAGGTCTATGACGCCAGTCCGCTGAAGATGACGTAAGCGGACGCCTTCCTCCGCCGTCATTGCGAGGGAGCGCAGCGACGAAGCAATCCAGACTGAGCCGCGTCAACGCCAGAAGGGATTGCGTCGCATAACCTTAACAACCAATCCGGACGAGGCTGTCACGGCTTAGTCTGGATTGCTTCGTCGCTGCGCTCCCTCGCAATGACAGGCCGGTAAAACGCCGCGCGCTCTGACGCGATTCGCGCCGCTGCCTCACGTCGCCTCTTCGGGCGCGCATGTGAGCATTGCGCCGTCTCAAACCGGCCGGGCGCCGCTCCGGGCGATTGACTTGTCACTTGTTGGACAATAGGATGACAGCGTCACATGATAAATGCCGAAACGATCGCGTGACGATCAACGGGAGGAGCCCTCAATGAAACTTTGGCAGTTTTGCGCCATCGCCGGCGGCGCCATGCTCGCGGCGTCGGCGCAGCCCGCCGCCGCGGACGACGATACGGTCAAGATCGGCGTCGTCGCCGCGCAGACCGGCGCTTTCGTGTCGGCCGGCAATACGATCGGCGCCGGCGTCACGCTGGCGGTCAAGGAGATCAACGACGCCGGCGGTATCAAGATCGACGGCAAGAACCGCAAGATTCAACTCGAAAACCGCGACGACCGCACCGACGTCAATGTGGCGATCGCGGCCGGGCGCGAACTCGTCAACGATATCGGGATCGCCGCGCTCTACGGCACGGAATCGCATGATTTTTCGGTGTCGATGACCAAGATCACCGGCCCGGCGAAAGTGCTGCAATTCACCGGCAACAGCTCGCTCGGCGCCATCCTCACCAAGGATTCGGTCGCGCCCGGCGCGCCGCTGCACTATACGTTCCAAAGCGAGCCGCCGGAATTCCAGCGCAGCGGCTCAACCGCGCGCGGCGTCCTCAAGCTTCTCGGCAAGGAGATCGGCGCGCCGTTGAAGAATGCGGTGGTGTTCGTCGCCGATGACGCTACCGGCCAATATCTCTCCGAACATTACGTCAAGGCCTTGGAGGCGAACGGCCAACACGTCGACCTCATCAAATATCCGCCCAACACCACCGATTTCACGCCTTTGCTCACCCGCGCCAAGGGCCTCAATCCCGACACGGTGCATTTCTGGTACAATGGCGACGTGACGCTGATCGCCTTCCCGCAGGCCGTCCAGCTCAATGTCGCCAAAGGCTATTTCCTGTTCGGCGTCGATCCCGGCGTATGGGCTGATCGCAAGCTGGTTTCGACGGCGCCGGTCACGCTGAGCTGCGTGCCGATGTGCTGGGGCGCGCCGCCGACGCCGGAGGCCAAGGCCTATTTCGACAAATATTTCGCGGCCGGCGCGGTCAAGGGCGTGCAATCGTCGGTGTCGCTGCTCTATTACGATTACATGCATTGGTACGCGAAGGCGATCGAGGAGGCCAATTCGACCGATCCCGACAAGGTCGTCGCCCAGATCGAGAAAATGAAGTATCAAGGCGTGGTGTCGAAGGCGCCGCTCTATTTCGACAATCGCCATCGCGTCAGCTTCGCCACCGAAGTGTGCCTGGTGAAGCCGAATACGTCGGATAAGTTCGAATGCGCGGTGGAAGAGCCGCCGACCGAACCGCCGGCCGGCGACAATGGCGGGTGACCTGAGATCGTCGGCCGGAGCGCGTGGGCGGTCCGGCCGACAGATACAAGGCGTCTGGCGCTGCTTCCTGTGGGGCGCTATTTGCCGGAAGAGCGTTCCGCCCGATCGGAGTAGGATGAGTTTGGTAAGACCGCTCCGCCGTCATTGCGAGCGGCAGCGAAGCAATCCAGACGAAGGCTGCAACAGCTTAGTCTGGATTGCTTCGTCGCTCCGCTCCCTCGCAATGACGGACTTTGATTCGACCATAGACCATCCCCAGTAAGGCCGCTCAATGGATATTTTCCTGCAGCAACTCGTCAACAGTCTGTCGGTCGCCAGCGTCATCATCCTTATCGGCATCGGCATCACGCTGATTTTCGGACTGACCGGCATCATCAATTTCGCCCATGGCGAGTTTCTGATGGTCGGCGGAATGACGACCTGGCTGGTGGTCAGCAATGGCGGCAGCTTCATCCTCGGCCTCGTCGCGGCGGTGCTCATCGTCGGCCTGCTCGGCTTCGTGCTGGAGCGCGGTCTTTTTCGCCTGACGCTCGATCGCCCGATGAACGGGTTCATCATCTCGCTTGGCTTGATCGTCGTCCTGCAGCATGTGGTCATTCGCTTCTGGAATTCCTACCAGAAGAGCATTCCCGAGCCGCTCAGCGGCGTATGGGAGATCGGCGGCGTGCGCATCATCATCATGCGCGCCGTCGTCGTGCTGGTCACCGCGATCATCGTGGCGATCACGTTCTTTGGCATTTCGCGCAGCCGTTATGGCCTGGCTTTGCGCGCCAGCGTCGCCGATCAGGAGACCGCCTCGCTGATGGGCGTCCCGGTCCGGCGCTATGTCACCGGCGTCTTCATCTATGGCAGCATGCTGGCTGGCCTCGGCGGCGCTTTGATGATCGCGCTGTTTCCGATCACGCCATTTATCGGCAGTTCGATCGTCGTGCGCGGCTTCGCCGTCGCGCTCATCGGCGGCCTCGGCAATGTCGCCGGCGCTGTGGTCGCCGGCCTCGTTCTCGGCCTGATGGACGGACTCAGCGCCGGCTATGGCCTGCCGGAATGGACGGAGGCCTATTCGTTCGCGCTCATGATTCTCATCCTGCTCCTGCGTCCCCATGGCCTGCTTGGCGGGACAGCCGGCCCGCGCGCCGTTTGAGTCCCGGAGTTCGCCAGATATGACCGATACGCAGATCGCAGTCGCCGCCGCGCCGGCGTCCCGCGAGACGACAGTGAAAGCCGCCGCCGCCGATCTCACTTTGGTCGAACGGCTGATCATGCCGACGATCTTGATCGTCGTCCTTCTCGGGTTGCCCTGGTTCAATCCCGGCTATCGGCTGCTTTCGCTCGCCACCTCGACCGGCATCAGCACGATCGCGCTCTATGGCCTCGCCATCCTTGTCGGCCAGGCCGGCATCATGTCGGTCGGCCATGCCGCGCTGATGGGCGTCGGCGCCTATACCGGGGCGATCCTGGCGCGCGACCTTGGGCTGAACCTATGGGCGGCGATGCCGTTCGCGGCGATTTTTTCAGCCGGCGTCGCCGGCCTCGTCGGCCTTCCCTCGTTGCGCGTCGGCGGCCATCACTTCGTCATCATCACCTTCGCGTTCTGCGGCCTTCTGACGATCGTCCTCACCAATGGCGGCGTCTTTACCGGCGGCGCCACCGGCCTCGATATTGGCGCGATCACGCCGCTGTTTGGCGTCAATTTCGGCAAGCTGCAGAACACCTATCTGCTCGTCGCCTGCTTCGTGCTGGCGAGCGTCCTGCTCACCTTTTGGGTGATGACCTCCCGCTACGGCCGCACGCTGCGCTCGATCCGCGAGAACGAGAAGCTCGCCGCGGCGCTCGGCGTCGACGTCAATTTCCACAAGATCGTCGCCTTCATGGTCAGCGGCGCCTTCGCCGGCGTCGCCGGCATCCTGCAGGTCTATTTCCTCCAGCACATTTCACCCGAACTCTTCGGCGCCTTTCCAAGCGTCTATATCGCGCTGATGGTGATGCTCGGCGGTCCTCGCATGCTTTATGGGCCGCTTGCCGGCGCGTTGATCGTCACTTTCCTGCCGGAGGTGCTGAGACTGGACCCGATCGATGCGCGCATCGCCTATGGCGTCGGCCTGATCGCTGTGATCCTTCTGCTTCCCGGCGGCGTCATGGCCGGACTCGCCAGCCTGTACCGGACGCTGCGCAACCAGGCAGTGGGCCGATGAGCGCGCTCGAGATTTCAGGCCTGCGCAAGACGTTCGGCGGCGTGGTCGCGCTTGACGGCGTCGATCTGTCGATCGATCCAGAAGAGATTCTCGGCATCGTCGGCCCCAATGGTTCGGGCAAGACGACCTTGTTCAATGTCGTGACCGGAGCGCTGAAGCCGACGGCCGGCAGCGTGCATTGGCGCGGCGAGGATATTTCCGGCCTGCCGGCGCATAAAATCGCGCGCAAGGGCCTCCTGCGCACGTTTCAGCAAGCGATGTCGTTTCCCGCTCTGTCCGTCCGCGAAAACATCCTGATCGCGCATGAACATGGCGCCGGCGCCGACCGCAAGGGCATGTCGACTTCGGAAATTCTTCGCTTCGTCGGTCTCGAGGGACGCGAGAACGAGATCGCGGGTTCGATGCCGTTCGGCAATCTCCGCCGCCTCGGCCTCGCATTGGCGCTCGCCGCGCGGCCGATCCTGTTGTTGCTCGACGAACCCGCGGCGGGGCTCAACGACAGCGAGACCGAGCAGCTCGCCGAGATCATCCTGCAATTGCCCGGCCGCGGCATCGGAATCTGCCTGATCGATCACGACATGAATCTCATCGCTTCGATCTGCCGCCGTCTCGTCGTGCTCGATTTCGGCACGAAGATCGCCGAGGGGCCGCCCGGTGAGGTGCTGAACGACAAGAAGGTGGTGGAAGTTTATCTGGGAGCGCCGAATTGAACCTGCTCGAGGTTGAGAATGTCGACACCGCCTATGGCGCCGTCGCCGTCAATCACAATGTCTCGCTCTCGGTGGGCGAGGGCGAGATCGCCACCATCCTCGGCCCCAACGGCGCGGGCAAATCGACACTGATGCGCGCCATCTGCGGCTTGCTCAAGCCGAAGCGCGGCAGGATCGCCTTGGCTGGCGAGGATGTCACCAGCCTGCCGCCCGACCGGCTGGCAAAACGCGGCATCGTCATGGTTCCGGAAGGTCGGCGCATTTTCGCCGATCTGACGGTCAGGGAGAATCTTCGCCTCGGCGCCTATGCGCGCACCGATCAGGCCGAGGTCGAAGCTGACATTCGCCGGATGGAGGCCTATTTTTCGATCCTTGCCAAGAAACGCGCGGCCAAGGGCGGCGAACTCAGCGGCGGCCAGCAGCAGATGCTGGCGATCGCACGCGGCCTGATGGCGCGTCCGCGCGTTCTGCTTCTTGATGAACCCTCGCTCGGCCTGTCGCCGCTGATGGTCAAGGAAGTGCAGTCGGTGATCACAGACCTGCGCAAGAATTTCGGCGCCGCCGTGCTCCTCGTCGAACAGAACGCCGGCCTCGCGCTCGCCGTCGCCGAGCGCGGCTATCTCATGCAATCGGGAAAAATCGTCGTCGCCAGCGCCATCGCCGACTTGCGAGATTCTAGCCTGATGCGCGAGCTCTATCTTGGCGGCGGCAAGCGCCAGCCGAGCCGAGACGCAGCGGCTCACTGACCCGCCTCCGTTCACGCCATCGAAGCCGTCGCTTTCGCCTGCGGCGGCGCCGCAGCGCGGTTGCCGCGCACGAGATCGGAGCCCTTCTCGCCGATCATGATCGCGGCGGCATTGGTGTTGGAGGAGATCAGGCGCGGCATGACGGAGCCGTCGCAGACACGCAAGCCGTCGATATGGCGCACCCGCAATTGCGGATCGACCACCGCGCGCTCGTCGCTTCCCATCCGGCAGGTGCCAACGGGATGATAAGCCGAGCGCGCGGCCTCGCGCGCGAAGGCTTGATAGTCCGCCTTGCTGTGCAAAACGTCGCCGGGAATATGTTCGCGCGCGATGAAGCGCGAGAAGGCGCTTTGCGCCATAATGTCGCGGCAGATTTTTACGCCATCGACGGCGCGGTCGAGATCATAGGGCTCGGCGAAGGCGTTGGGGTCGATGATCGGCGCAGCCTGCGGGTCGGCCGAGCGCAGAGTGACCGAGCCGCGCGAGCGCGGGCGCAGATGGTAGGAATTCAGCGTGCAGCCATTGCCGCCGGGGACCGAGCCGATGCCTTTTTCAATGCCCGCGCCCGGCAGGAAATGGAATTGCAGGTCCGGCGTCGCCTCGGCGGCGTCGCCCCACCAGAATGCGCCGCCTTCGACAAGGTTGGAGGCGACCGGTCCTTTGCCGAACATTTTATATTCGAGGCCGGCGAGCAATTTCCAATGCAGCTTCTTGTATTTGTCGTAGCTGTGCGGACCGTTGAGTTCGTAGATCGTGTCGATATCCATATGGTCCTGCAGGTTCTGGCCGACGCCGGGCAGATCCTGCACCAATGCGATCCCGTGCTCGCGCAGATGCGCAGCGGGGCCGACGCCCGACAGCATCAGCAGTTTCGGCGAGCCGATGGCGCCGGCGCAGACGATCACTTCGCGCTCGGCGCGTATGAGAACGGCGCGCCCGTTCTCGATAACTTCAACGCCGATCGCGCGGCCCTTCTCGATGACGATTCGCGTCGTCGTCACATCGGTGCGCACGATGAGATTGGCGCGGCCGAGCGCCGGCTTCAAATAGCCGGTCGCCGCGCTGCAGCGCCGGCCATGACGGGTGGTCGTCTGATAGATTCCCGCTCCCGCCTGATTGGCGCCGTTGAAGTCGGGATTGAAGGGCAGGCCGGCCTGTTGCGCCGCCTGGACGAAGATGCGCGTCAACGGATGGGGATGGGGCGAGGTGACGCCGAGCGGGCCGCCATTGCCATGGAAAGGACCCGACAACAGATCATTGTCTTCCGATCGTTTGAAATAGGGCAGCACCTCCTCGAACGACCAGCCGACGCAGCCCTCCTCGCGCGCCCAGCCGTCGTAATCCTCGCGACAGCCGCGCGTGAATACTTGGGCATTGATCGAACTGCCGCCGCCGAGAACCCGGCCCTGCGGGTAGGTCATGACGCGCCCATTGATCTCGCGCCCCGGCGCGGTCTGATAACCCCATGTCAGGGGACCGGCGGTCGTTTTGAAAAAGCCCACCGGCATATGGATATACGGGTCGGTGTCGCGCGGACCGGCTTCAAGCAACACCACGGAAACATCAGGATCCTCGCTGAGGCGGGCCGCCATCACGCAGCCGGCGGAGCCGCCGCCAACGATTATGTAGTCGGGCATCATTCCTCCTGGCAGGCCGATCGATCGCAGTTCGCGCCGCTGGTCCCACCTTGAAAATTGATTGGCAAACGTTCCGCCAGACTCACATCTCGCTTGTGCCTGGTCAATCCCCGTCATATGCTAATGGGGTTGAGGGGTTGTAGAACAACTGAACGACAACCCCCTCAGAAAAGAATGCTCAAGAAACTGCCTTCGGATGGAAACCGGAACCCTAAGGAAAGGTCATGATATGATGGAATTTTCCTCGACGCCTGGCGCGCGCGGGCTCAGCCGCCGCTCCCTCCTCGGTGGGGCCGCCGGCGGCCTCGCTGTTATCGCGTTGCCGCGCAGGGCGCGCGCCGCCGGCGACAAGCCGCTGCTCGTCACTTCGATTCGCTCGCTCTCCAATCCCTATCACGCTGTCTGGAAAACCGGCGCGGAAGCCTTCGCCAAAGCGGTCGGCGCCGAACATGTCACCGTCGTCTCCGAAGGCAATAGCGAAAAGGGCATCGCCGACATCAAGGCTTTGTTGTCGAAGAGCGGCGGCCATATGGTGCTGAATTCCGATCCGAATGACACGCCCGATGCGCGCCCGATCGTCGAATCCTGCTTCAAGGCGGGCGCCTATGTGGTCACGCAATGGAACAAGCCCGGCGACCTTCATCCCGAGAGCTTCAATCCTTATTACGTCTCCCATATCGAATTCGATGGGATCAAGAGCGGCTCGGCGATCACCGAAGCCCTGATCAAGGCGATTGGCGGTTCGGGCGGCATCGTCGCCATCGGCGGCATGATTTCGACCACCGCCGCGATCGAGCGCAAGAAGGGCCTCGATCAGACGCTCGCCGCCCATCCCGACATCAAGCTGCTGGATTTCCAGGTCGGCAATTGGAAGGCGACCGAGGCCTATGACCTCACCAGCAGCCTGCTCACCCGTTTCGGCGACAAGATCAAAGGCATCTGGGCCGCCAATGACGATATGGGCACGGGCGCGCTTGAAGCGTTGCGCGCCGAAGGGCTCGCCGGGAAAGTGCCGGTGGTCGGCATCGACGGCATCAAGGCCGCCGTCGATGCGGTCCGCAAAGGCGAATTCGCCGCGACCATCACCTCCGATCCGTTCTGGCAGGGCGGCATGGGGCTGTCGATCGGCTATCACGCGGCGATGAAGACTTTCGATCCGACCAAAGAGCCGCATGAACATCGCGAGTTTTATGGCCAGACCACGACGATCGCCAAGGACAACGTCGAACAATATATCAAGACCAATGTGGATTCGCAGCCGACCTATGATTGGAACGACCTGTGGGGACGTGTCGTCGGTCCGATCCGCGCGAGCTGAAGAAGCCTCGCTCCAGCTTCGAAACGGCGCTTCAACGCCCGTTTCGGTTGCGCCGCCACCGCAATCCCCTCCCGTTGCGGTGGCGGCACTCGATTTCGTGGGTCCGGCGGTCTATGAGCATCCAGTCCGAACAAGCGGAATTTCCGCACCGATCGCGCGAAGCGGCCGATGCGCCGCGCGCCGAGCAGGCGGCGGCCTGGAAGAAGACATCCATGCGGCGATTGCGAGCTTACGCGCCGGTTGTCGTTCTCTTCGCGCTTTGCGTTCTGATCGCCTTCGCCAATCCGAATTTCATCGAAACCCGCAATCTGATCCGCATCGCCAATGCGGCGGCGGTGCCGCTGACGCTGGCGATGGGAACGACGTTCATCATCCTGATGGGCAGCATCGATCTCTCCGCCGAAGGCGCGGTGGCGATCGCCGCGACGACCGTGGTTTTGCTCGCCGCCAATGATTCCAACGCCAATGGTTTTGGCTGGTGGGCGGTGCTGGCGGCGGTGTGCGCCAGCGGCGTCATGGGGTTCCTTTCCGGCAATATCCAGACCGGCCTCAGAATCCCGTCGTTCATGGCGACGCTCGGCATGTGGTTCATCGGGCTTGGCGTCTCCACCTATCTGCTCGGCGGCTCCGCCATTCGCCTGATGGATCCAGCGTTACGCGGCCTCGCGCTGACGCGTTTTCTGGAGCTGCCGCTGTCCGTCTGGATCGCTCTCGCGGCTCTGGCGCTGGCGATCTTCATTCAATATTTCACGCGGCTCGGCTTGCACATCATGGCGATCGGCGGCGGCGAGGATCTCGCCGAACTGTCGGGGGTAAATCCCCGGCTGGTGCGCGTCGCCGCCTTCACCATCGCCGGCTTCTTCTACGGCGTGGCGGGCGTTCTGGCCGCCGCGCAACTTGGCCAGTCGAATTCGGTGATCGGCGACGGGCGCCTGTTCGCCGCCGTCACCGCGGTGGTGGTCGGCGGCACCGCGTTGACGGGCGGCGAGGGCGGCGTCGTCAATACGCTGGTCGGCGTCCTCATCGTCACCGTGCTCGGCAATGGCATGGTTCTGCTCGGCGTCTCGCCCTACGTCCAGCAGACCGTGCAGGGCCTGATGATCATCGCCGCCGTCGCTTTGTCGCTCGACCGGCTGCGCCTCAAAATCGTGAAATAGAGGCGCCATGCTCGCAGCCCGGTCCATTTCCAAATCCTTCAGCGGCGTGCAGGCTTTGCACAATGTCAGCGTCGCCATCGGCGCCAACGAGGTTGTCGGCCTGATCGGCGAAAACGGCGCCGGGAAATCCACGCTGATGCGCATCCTGTCCGGCACGCAAGCGCCCGATAGCGGCGTGCTGACGCTCGATGGCGCGCCGCTGCGCCTGCGCTCGGCGCGCGATGCGGCGCGCCATGGCGTCGGCATGGTGTTCCAGGAACAATCCCTGCTGCTCAATCTGTCGGTTGCGCAGAATATATATCTGGGACAAGAGGCCGAATTCACGCGGCTTGGCGTGGTCAACTGGCGCGCGATGCGCAAGGCCGCGCTGCGCCAGCTCGGCAAGATCGGCGTCGACATCGACGTCGCCGCGCGCACCGCCGATCTCACTTTCGCGGCGCGGCAGATGGTCGAACTCGCCAAAGCGCTGACCCTGGAAGACTCAACCGATCGCCCGCTGACGATCCTGCTCGACGAGCCGACATCGGTTCTCGCGCGCGCCGACATCGATATTCTGTTTGCCCGCGTGCGGTCGTTGAAGGCGCGCGCCAGCTTTGTCTTCGTCTCGCATCGACTTGACGAAGTGCTGGAGGTCAGCGATCGCGTCTATGTGATGAAGGACGGGCAAGTCGTCGGCGAATATGGCGCCGAAAAAGTGACGGCGCCGCAGCTTCATCAGATCATGGTCGGGCGTGGTCTGCATTCGGGCTATTACAAGGAAGCGCAACAGGCGTCGCCGCGCGCGCCCGTGCTTTTGCAGGCGAAGGCGCTCGGCGTTTCCGGCGCCTTCCGCAATGTCGATCTCGCCATCCGCGAGGGCGAGGTCGTCGGCATTGCCGGCGTCGTCGGCTCGGGCCGCGAGGAATTGACGCGCGCGCTCGGCGGCTTCCTGCCGCAAACCAGCGGCTCGCTGAAAATCAACGGCGACATCGTGCGGCTGACCAGCCCCGAACAGGCCGTCAAACTTGGAATCGGCATGGTTCCGCGCGAGCGCCGGACCGAAGGCCTGGTGATGTTCCTGTCGATCGCTTCGAACATCACTCTGGCCAATCTCGACGCGGCAATGGCGCATGGCATGATCGATCATCGCCGCGAACGGGCGATCGCCGAGCAATGGCTCGCGCGCCTGCGCATCAAGGCGCCCAATGTCGATGTCGCCTGCCGCAAGCTCAGCGGCGGCAACCAGCAGAAGGTGGTGCTGGCGCGCTGGATGACCGCGGGGTCCCGCATATTGATCCTGGACCATCCGACCCGCGGCCTCGACGTCGGGGCCAAGGAGGAGGTCTACGAACTGGTGCGCGAACTGTCGGCGCAGGGCGTCGCGATTCTGCTGCTCTCCGACACGCTGGAGGAAACGATCGGCCTTTCGCATCGCGTGCTGGCGATGCGCGACGGCGAAATCACCGCAAATTTTGACGCGGCCGCCGGCCAGAAGCCGGCGCAAGTGGACGTGTTGCGCGCCATGGTCTGACGGCCGGGCGCCTGAAGGGAGGGGATGAACGAGGTGACGGCTTTATCGCAGTTCCGTTCCTGGCCGGAGTTCTCTTCGGGCGCCTTGCGCAATCTCGCGCCGCCGGCGCTGCTGGTTTTTCTGGTCGGCTTCATCGCGCTATTCGTGCCGAGCTTCCTCTCGGTGCAGACCTTGACGATGGTGCTCGCCGACACCTCCGTGCTGTTCATCCTGGCGACAGGAGAGACCTTCGTCATTCTCCTCGGCGGCATCGATCTTTCGATCCAGGCGCTGGCTTCGCTCGCCAGCGTGATCGTCGCCCAGCTTCTGCCTTCGCTGGGGCTTGGCGCATTTCCGGTCGCCATCGTCGCGGGATTGTTGTTTGGCGTCGTCAGCGGCGTCGTACACGTGCGCCTTCGCGTGCCCTCGTTCGTGGCGACGCTGGCTTCCGGCGGCGTCGTTGCCGGCCTCGCGCTGCTGGCGGCGCATGGCAGGGCGATCACCATCGAGGAGGAAGGTCGCGCCCATGTCGACTGGATCAACGCTTCGACCTTTGGCCTGCCCAATGTCATCGCGATCGCGGTGTTGGTCGGCTTGGCCGGCTTTTTCATTCTCCGCTACACCCGGTTTGGACGCTACACCGTCGCGGTCGGCGCCGGCGAGCCCGCCGCTCTGGCGGCGGGGGTCAATGTCGACCGCACCAAGATCATCGGCTTCGCCATATCAGGGACGCTGGCGGCTTTGGCCGGAATCATTCTCGCCGCGCGCCTTTCTAGCGGTTCGCCGAGCCTCGCCAACCAGCTCCTGCTGCCCGCCATCGCCGCGGTGATCGTCGGCGGCACCGCGATTACCGGCGGCCTCGGCAGCGTCGGGCGCACCGCGATCGGCGCGCTGATCATTTCGGTGGTGCGGATCGGCATGACTTTCATCGGCGTCAATATTTTCGCTGAAAACATCGTGTTCGGAGCGATGCTGATCGCGGCGGTGGCCATCACCATCGACCGTAGCAAGATCGCGATCATCAAATGAGCGCGGGCGTTGCCGATATCGCGCAGCCGTCATTGCGAGGGAGCGCAGCGACGAAGCAATCCAGACTGGGCTACCAGGGCTTAGTCTGGATTGCTTCGTCGCTGCGCTCCCTCGCAATGACGGGCGCTCCGACGGTAGGAAAAACGCAATGAACGTCGTCCCTGGCCGTCAAGGCGATGATCTCAAATTTCTGCTCGAGGGCCTGCCCGCCGATTTCCTGATCGACGACGATGAGGATATGGCGCGCTTCAGCCGCGATTGGTCGGGCGATCATTTCGCCATTCCCCGGGCCGTCGCGCGGCCGCGCTCGACCGAGGAATTGTCTCTCTTCATGCGGCGATGCCACGAGCGCCGCATTCGCGTCGCGCCGCAGGGCGGCCTGACCGGGCTGGTGGCGGGCGCCGTCGCCGCGCCGGATCGCCGCGAGATCGTCGTCAGCCTCGAGCGCATGGCGCGGGTGCGTTCGGTGAACCCGATCGATTACGCGATAATCGTCGAGGCGGGCTGCGTCTTGGAGACCGCCAAACGCGCCGCCGAGGCGGAGCAATGTTTCCTGCCCATCACCTTCGGCGCTCAGGGCTCCTGCCAGGTCGGCGGCAATGTCGCGACCAACGCCGGTGGCTTCAACGTGCTGCGTTACGGCATGACCCGCGATCTCGTGCTGGGCCTCGAAGTCGTGCTCGCCGATGGGCGCGTCTGGAACGGCTTGCGCATTTTGCGCAAGGACAATCGCGGCTATGACCTCAAGCAATTGTTCATCGGCTCCGAAGGCACGCTCGGCATCGTCACCGCGATCGCCTTCAAGTTGTTCCCGAAGCCGACCCAGGTCGAGACCGCCTGGGTCGGTCTGCGTTCGCTGGAGGACGCGATGGCCTTCTACGCCAGCGCCCGCCGCTCCTGCAGCGATCTGCTGTCAGCTTTCGAGTTAATTTTGCGCGATGGTCTCGAAGTCGCGCTGCGCGCGCGCGCCGACCTGCCCGACCCATTGACCGACGTCTATCCGGTCTATGTGCTGATGGAATTGTCGGCGAGCGGCGGCGTCGATCTCACAGGATTGATGGAAAGCGCGCTGGCCGACGCCGGCGACATCATCGTCGATGGCGTGATCGCCAAGAGCCTCGCGCAAACCGAGCGCATGTGGCTCTATCGCGAGGCGATGGTCGAGGCGCAGGGCAATGGCGGGCGCTATCTGCGCACCGATGTATCGGTCCCGATTTCGACCTTGGCCAATTTCCTCGACGAGGCTCTGGCCAGGCTGCGGGCCGGACTGCCGCATTGCCTGCCCGTCGCCTATGGCCATGTCGGCGACGGCAACGTGCATCTCAATGTCGCGCCGCCTTTGGGCTTCCCGCCGGACAGGTTGGAGGCGCTGTTTGCCGAGGCCGAGTCGATCATCTTTTCGGCGCTCGACCGCTTCGGCGGCAGCATCAGCGCCGAACACGGCATCGGCCGACTGAAACAGGAAGCTTTCCTCAGCCGTATTGACGAAGTGTCCCTCGATCTTGCAAATCAACTCAAGAAAGCGCTCGATCCGCATAGTATTCTGGGTATGGGACGTATTCTGCCCGACGATTCTAACCCTCGCCTGTAAAGTTCAACTCGATGAATCTGAAGCTCGACAAGGTCAACCGCGGACCTCATCTGCCAACTCTCGTCGCCAGCTCGATCTCGCGGGAGATTGCGCAGGGACGGTTGAAGCCGGGCGAGCAATTGCCGACCGAACAGGCGCTTTCGCAAACCTTCGGCGTCAGCCGCAACGTCGTGCGCGAGGCGATCGCCCGGCTGCGTTCGGAGGGTCGCGTCTGGTCGCGCCAGGGTCGCGGCGCTTTCGTGTCCGAGGCTTCGAACTCGACCGTGCTGACGATCGACTATGATGGATCGCGCAGCGCCGACGCCTTTCGCGATCTGTTCGAATTGCGCGGTATGTTGGAGGTGCAGGCGGTGGCGCTCGCCGCCGAGCGGCGCACCGGGGACGATCTCGCCTCGATGCGGCAAGCCCATGAGACGATGGCCGCCGCCCCCTATGGCAGCATCGCCTGGCTGAAAGCGGATCTCGGCCTCCATCGCGCCATCGCCGCCGCCACCCGCAATGGTTATATGGTCCAGTTCATAGGCTTTGTGTCCGAACGGGTCCGGGAAAGCATTCTGGCGTCAGGCAACCAGCGCAAATCGGACGGATTGGCGAAGGTCACGTTGAGCGAGCACGAACGCATTCTTGCGGCTATCGAGGCGAGCGACGGCCCCGCGGCCCAGGAGGCGATGCGCGTGCATTTGCACGGCGCCGCCGAACGCGTCGGCCTGACGGAGGATTCGTCGCTGACGCGCCGGCCACGCACGCCCGCGCCAAAGCCGGAAAAAGCGACGCCGCGCGCTGCGTCGAGGCTGCGCGCGAAATCGTCGCCGCATGCGGGGAAATCCTAGCGGGCTCAGCGCGAAGATCGCTTGTCCGTCAATCGCGAACGGCAGCCAAGCGATCGGGACGAGAGCAAGAGCTTAGAGCCATGTCACGACGGGGTCAGGCGAATGCAGGCCTCTGAACGGCGATAGCGCCAAAAAGGGGCCAGGCGCACAGAGCCGCTGCGAGCCTGACCCCGCGGAGTGCGGTTTACGCCACCTTCTCCAGCACCTTCTCCATCTCCGCCGCAGTGAAGGCGCGGAGCGTCTGGCTGCGGATATTGCCGAGCTTGGCGATGCTCAGGAACAGCGCGGAAGCGGTGGCGTCGTCGGGGGCTTCGATGATCGCAACAATGTCGTATTTGCCTTGCGTCCAGACGAGATCCTTGACCGTCGCGCCGAGCTTCTTCGCCAGCTTCTTGAACGCGTCCGCCCGCTTGATCGTGTCGGCGATCTCGCGAACCCCTTTTTCAGTGAAATTGACCAGTGAAACATAGGTAGTCATGGCGCTTCGCTCCCATAAGCGGGGATCGAATGGACGCAGGAACGCCGCTCACCCCGCAACAAGCGGCATGCGCCGCCATCAGACCACAAACACGGCTCGCCAACAATTCGCGCCGAGGGAGGCGGGTCCGCCCGGTCAGCGTCTGGATTTCGCGCGAATGCCGCCGCATGATGACCAGGCGCGCCGCTGGGCGCGGATATAACGGGAGGATCACATGACCAACCGGGACGTGATTGGAGAACTCGTAAGGTCGGTTTACGCCGCCCGCGTGCGGGGCGATGTCGAGGGAACCCTGGCGGGTTTCACGGACGACGTCATTTTCGAAATCAACGGTCGCGGCATTGGGCAGCCGAACCTAGGGGGGCCGATCGAAGGCAAGGCCGCACTACGCCCTGTTATGCAGGGCCTGATCCATGACTTTCGCTTCAGCAATTGGCGGCAGGTCTCGTTGATCGTCGATGGCGACGAGGTCGCGCATCATTGGCGCGCGACGGTCGCCACCCCGGCGGGAAAGTCCGCCGAGTTCGATGTTTTCGATTTCATGACCATACGCGAGGGGAAGATTGCGACCTTCCGCCAGTCGACAGACACTGCGATGATCGTGGCGCTGGTCGGCGCCTGAGCGTTTCTGCGGACGCATGCTCCGCATTCGCTCGGGGACGAGAAGCGGCGCGGGCCTGTGACGGTCTTCAACCGCCTTCATAAGCTTGCGTCAATAGCGCAATGTCGAGCTTGATCATTTTCATCATCGCCGCCATCACGCGCTTCGATTTCGCAGCATCCTCATCCCGCAGCATCTGCATCAGGACGATCGGCACGATCTGCCAGGTCACGCCGAACTTGTCGGTGAGCCAGCCGCATTGCCTGATCTGGCCGCCTTCGGAAAGCTTCGCCCAGAAATCGTCGACTTCCGCCTGCGTCTCGCAATTGACGAAGAACGAAATCGCCGGCGTGAATTCGAACATTGGCCCGCCGTTCAGGGCGATGAATTTCTGGCCCGCCAGTTCGAAAGTCGCCGACAGGATGGAGCCTTTCGCGCCAGGGCCGCCGTCGCCGGAGCGCATCACGTCGGTAATGCGCGCATCGTTGAAAATCGCGGTGTAGAAATTGGCGGCCTCTTCGGCTTTGCCGTCGAACCAGAGGAACGGCACGATCTTTTGCATGTTATTCTCCGTCTGGAATAGATTTGAGGCGATGCGCGGACCTGCCGATCCGGCTCAGAGCCTGGCGACGAGCGCTTCAAGCTGATCGGCGCATTGGCCCCAACCCTTGTGAAAGCCCATCTTTTCGTGCATCTCGCGGTCGGCGACCGTCCAATGCCGCACGAGCGCGGTATATCTGGTCTTGCCGCCTTCATTCTCGAAAGTGACGATGACCGTCATGAACGGCTTTTCCGACGGCTCCCACGCCTTCGAGTAAGCGTTGGTGAAGACGAGCCGCTCGTTCGGAACCACTTCGAGATAGACGCCGCGGTTCGGCATTTCGGAGCCGTCGGGGCCGCGCATGACGATGAAATTGGCGCCGCCGGGCCGAACGTCGAGTTCGGCGACGGGCGTCGTAAACGGCTGGGGCGCAAACCATTGCTTGAGCAATTCTGGGTCCGTCCACGCCCTGAACAATTTCTCGCGCGGCGCGTCAATGAGGCGCGTCAGCACAAGGTCGCGATCGGATGGGGCTTGGTGATTGTCCGCATCAGTCATTTCGGTTTCTCCGTTTCATTGCAAATGGACCGCGCTCGTTCGCCGCCTGCGCCATGACGTCAGGCGCCGCCGCGCGGGGCGTATTCATCATGCAGGCGCCACCAACGATAGGGCGCGCTCCGCTCGACGCTTTCAGGCGAATCCTCCCAATTCTCCTGCCGCCCGAGCGGCGTCAGATCGAGGAAGGTCCAGACGCTGCCCAGCATCTCGACGCCGCGCCCGCTGGTGAAATAGGTACGAAACAAGCTGTCGGAGCGACGGAGGAAAACGTTAAGGCCAAAGCCGCCATCCACGCCGAAGTCGGCGTTGAAATCATCGAGGGTCGAATACCACGGCATCGCCCAGCCCATGCGCTTTTTGAATTTCTCGATATCGGCGATCGGGGCGCGCGACACAAGCGCAAACGAAGTATCGCGGGCATGCAAATGGGCGAGATGGCTGACTTGATCGGTGAACAGGCAGCAACCCGGGCAAGGATGTTCATCGGCCGGCTTCAGCATGTGATGATAGACGATGAGCTGGCTGCGGCCGTTGAACAATTCGGTGAGGCCGAGCCGACCGCCTGGCGAATCGAAAACGTAATCCTTGTCGATCCTTTCCCAGCCAAGCCGGCGGCGTTCGGCGGCCAGCGCATCAAGGGCGCGCGTCATCGCCTTTTCCTTGATGAGCAGCGCCGCGCGCTGCTGATGCCATTGCTGGCGCGAAACGATGCCTGGAGAATGCATGGGTTGTGCTCCCTTTGTTGGCGACCGGCGCTCTCTCAGAGCCTGTCCGGTTCGCGGTCTAGTCAATCGGATGCATCCGGCCCCAGGGCGTCGCTTGCTGGTAGCGATGCGCCAGGGCGAGCGCCGTGGCTTCGCCCCCGGGCTTGCCGACAAGCTGGAAACCGAGGGGAAGGCCGGCGTCGTCGAAGCCGCAGGGAATGCTGATCGCCGGCAATCCGTAATAATTGGCGAACAGGGTATTGCGCGCCGACAGCGCCATCGGATTGGCAAGCGCGCCGTCGATCATCGGAATCGGCGCCTCGGTGGTCGGCAACGCCAGGATATCGATATCGTTGAACAGCGATTCGGCGATCGTCCGTCGGTCCGCTTCGATGTTGCGCACGTCAAAGCCCGGATTATCAAGCGGCGCGGCGGCTTCACGCACCGGTCCGAACCGACGAATGATTTCGACCGCGTCGCCAAAGGCCGACGCGATCGCGGCGCTCGCTGAAAAATTTGCGGCGACGCCGATCCGCGGCTGTTCGTCCTGCGTCAATGCGGCGAAATAATCGGCGCTCTGGTTTGCTTTCGCGGAAGGTTCGGCGAGGACGTTGAGCACCACCGCCGCATCTTCGGCGCTACGCGTCGTGATCGCCGCATGGGCGACCCAAAGGAGCGCGGCGTCGGCCTGCTCGCCCTCCAGCACGCCCTTGTTGCTGATCAGGCCGTATGCGCCCTTGAAGCCGGTCACGCCGCAGCAGGAAGCGGGCAGCCGGCATGAGCCGATCGCATCGGTGTCGAGCGTGGCGAAACACATTCCGGAAGCAATCGCCGCCGCGGACCCGCCCGACGAGCCGCCGGCGATAAAGTTGCGATTCCAGGGATTGCGCACCGGCCCGAAGTCGCTGACCGCCGACGTCGTCCCCATCGCCAATCGATGCATATTGGTTTTGCCGATGATGATGGCGCCGGCCTGGCGCAGCTTGCTTACGGCGACCGCATCTCTTTGGGGCGTGCGGTTGCGAAAATGCTCGAACGCCGCCGTGGTTCTGACCCCGGCCGTGTCGAACATGTCCTTGACGCCGACGGGAAGGCCGTGCAGCGGCCCGCGCCATTGGCCGGCCTTGATTTCCGCCTCGGCGATTCCAGCCCGCGCCAGCGCGTCTTCCGCCAGGACGGTGATGTACGCATTCAGCGATGGATTGAGCTCTTCGATGCGCTGAAGCGACGCTCGCACCACATCGACCGGCGAAATTTCCTGGCGGCGGATGCGTTCGCTCATTTGGCTGATGCTGGCGTAGGGCGATCCGGCCGCTGTCAATGGCTGGTCGCCGTCCAGGACAGGCCAGACGTCACGTCGAAGCGGCGCGTCATTCGATAAGGCAGCCGTGAGCGGTTGCGCCAGGCGCGCGGAAGTATCTTTTGCCATCGCCATCTCCCCGGACGGTTGCTTTTGTTTCGCAGCTTCGCCGGCGGAGCGGCCATAGCTTTCCTGCTTTACGGCTAGGACTTGTCAGCCGCGCAATTGTCGCCGCCGCGCCCCATATTCTGGATCGCCGCCCGCATTTCCTCCGGGCTTGCCTCCCGCACATGCGTGGCGACCGCCCAACGATGACCGAACGGATCCTCGAGCTGGCCATAGCGATCGCCCCAGAACATTTCGGACACTGGCATCGTCATCCTGGCGCCCGCGGCGACCGCGCGGGCGGCAAACTCATCGGAATTGTCGACATAGAGATGAATGACGACAGGCGATCCCTTCAGCGCCTTCGGTCCGAACGAGCCAAAATCGGGGAATTCGTCGGTCAGCATGATTGTGGAATCGCCGATGCGCACCGCCGCATGCATGATTTTGCCCTGTGGGCCTGGCAGCCGCACCGTTTCGACGGCGCCGAAGGCTTTTTCGTAGAATGCGATGGCGTCCGCGACGCCGGCGCAAATCAGATGCGGCGTCACCGAATGCATGCCGTCTGGAATGGGCTTCACCTGGGCGTCGGTCATAGCTTTCCTCCTTCGTTTTTATCGTTTTATGGCTGGCCGAGAATCGTCTCGAGATAGCGCCTGAGGTGCGCGAGGCATTCTCTGGCAAGCGCGTTGCTTTGCTTCGCCTTGGCGAAGATGAACGCCCCTTGCAGGGCGGCCTGCATGAAATAGCCGACGCTTTCCGCGCTCCATGACGCGTCCGGCGCATAAAGTTGCTTGGCCGCCTCGATGTCGCGCGCCAGCATGGCGACATGGCTCGACATGCCATCCTCGCAGGCGACGCGAAGCTGGGGATGGGTCGCATAGGCTTCCTGCACCGTCGTGCCCATCAAGCAGGAGAACTGGGCGATATCCCCCTGGATCATGGAGGCGCGCAGGTCGACATAGCCGAGCACGCGATCGCGAGGATCGGGCAGCGCTTGATAGGGCGCCGAGTTGAACAGCGTCTCGGCCATCGCGTCGAACGCTTCGATCGCCGCGACGCCAAGCTGCTCCTTGCTGGCGAAATGGTGGAAGAAGCCGCCCTTGGTGACGCCGGCGGCGGCGCAGATGTCGTCGATCGTCGTCGCATTGTAGCCCCGGGCGCGGATGACGTCGCGCGCGGCGTCCAGCAGCCGGCTTCGAGTTTCAGCGCTTTTGTCCGCTCTGGTCATCGTGAGAACCAAGTTGAGATACCGACTAGTTGGTATCTGTTTAGGTCAAATCGGCCGCGGCTGTCAAGCCAGGTGACTATGGAGGAGAAATTCGGCATGCGCGGGCCGGCCGCGTCGGCGGAACGATCGCGATCGCCCGCCGTTTGTTCGGCAGAAGCAACGTGAGGCTCCGCGATGACTGTTTTTTCATCACCCGCACGCCGCCGCCCGTCGCCGCGCTTTGGCTTTACGACGCTTGCCTTTGTCGTCGTGATCGCAACGGCGCTCTATGGATATTTCCTGAATGCGCCCTCGCCATTATGAGCTGTTTTCTTCTCCCTGCCGGAGAGGCGCCGAAGTCTCGGTTGGTGAAATCGCGGGCGCCCGGCGGCGCCCCGAAGGCGCCGTCGGCGGCATTGCGCCGCATGCGCCTGGGCGACGCGAATTTGATTCGCGCGACGCATCGTTTTAATTCCCTTGCTCTGCGATGATGTGAGCGCCGACGCACTCTGTCGGCGCGAAAGCGATTTGGCGTCGAGGGGGACCATGGCGAAAATCATTCCGGTGATCATGTGCGGGGGATCTGGCACGCGTGTGTGGCCTGAGTCGCGCGAGAGCCGCCCCAAGCA